>JAEEGL011732564.1_pt1 | contig 33273 bp, 25 predicted proteins | sample 9134231 | NCBI WGS metagenome assembly JAEEGL01 (sample SAMN16246548, study PRJNA631951) | gut metagenome | biome: gut microbiome; feature: rumen; material: fiber-attached | host: Bos | place: Iran: Karaj | collected 2018-10 | reverse complement strand
TGGTTTGGAACAAGGATATCGCTATGACTACCGACGGAGAGTGGCATGTCGCAGAAGGTGTAGAACTTACCCCTGACGATCAGTTTAAGTTCCGTAAGGATCAGAGCTGGGATGTCAATATTGGCGCTGTCGGTGATACCGAGCCTTATATCGCAGAACTCGATACAGAGATCGAGGGCTTGGAGAAAGGCAAGAATCTGGCAGTCGCAGAGGCAGGTACATATGACCTTCTAGTCAACCCTGATGCCAAGCTCTTCAAGGTTGTCAAGTCTCTCGGAGGCAAGAGCGGTCTTGTTGGCGAAGGCGGCGGCGAAACCCCTCCGGGACCTACAGTAAAGGGCTGGAACATCATCGGCCTCAACGGTGACTGGGACAACGACGTGCTCGCCACTGCTTCCGGCAACGTATGGACTGCATTTGTAACTGCTAAAGAAGCTACATCATTCAAGTGGCGCAAGGATGGCGGCTGGGACGACAACTATGGCGGAACCATGGTTGCTCTCGGAGAAGCCTTCGATGCAGTTGCCGGTGGCGACAACATCGAGCTCTCAGCAGCCGGTTTCTACAAGGTAGTCCTCGACCTCGACAAGCTTAAGATTACTGTATCAGACGGTAATGTATGGTCCCTCATCGGAGACTTCAACAGCTGGAGCGGCGACGTGGACATGACCCTTACCGACGGCAAGTGGGTAAGCCCTGTCACCAAGATTTCTGCAGGCGGCTTCAAGATCCGTCGCAACCATGACTGGACCGAGAATGTCGGCGGTGTCATGGATGCTCTCGGAATCCCGTTCGCAGCCATCGCAGGCGGTGACAATATCGCCATCGAGGAGGAAAATGACTATGTAGTTACATACGACCCTGAGGATCAGACCATCCTTGTCGAGGTAATAGGCTGGGGCGTCGTAGGTACCATCAACAGCTGGGGCGGCTCTGCCGACCTCGCCATGAAAGAGGAGAACGGCATGTTCGTAAGGAAGAACGTCACCCTTACCGCTGACGATGAGATCAAGGTCCGTTACCGCAACTCATGGGATGTCAACTATGGCGGCCGTACCGACGTGGGCTTCGTGGTCGAGGCCATCTCCGGCGGCGACAACCTCAAGCCGGGCGCAGGCACCTATGACATCTGGCTGGATGCCGAGAAGAAGGCTCTGTTCGTGATGACGGCAGGCGCTGCTCCTGAGTACTGGGGCGTGGTCGGCACCATTAACGGCTGGGGTGGAACTCCTGATGCCGTGATGTACCATGACGCTGAAGGATATTTCGTTGCGAAAGGCATCACTCTTGCAGCAGACGACGAGATAAAGATCAGGAAGAACAGCGATTGGACAGACAACAGAGGTGCTTCCGACGCAGCTCCGGATACCGCTCTCGCTGCAGTTGCGGGCGGCGACAATATCAAGGTAGCTGCCGGTACGTACGACATCTATTACCAGAGCACATCTGAAAAGATATACGTAATGACAGCGGGCAAGACCCCTGCTGACGCTCAGTAGCATATTTTTCGGACTGGAGCCCCTGACCGGACTCCAGTCTGCCAATCTATAGACAGTGGTCTATATATATTTTTAAATTCTGTTTTGCTTCGTAATATTGATTACGGCAAAGGTACTGACGGTCCGGCAGACTACGGGCCTTCGGCCCTATCCCTCCCAGCCTGACGGCTGGGCCCCTCCCGCTCACGATGGCCGCGGGCGGCCACGGTCTCCGGACCGTCAGTACCTTTGCCGGGAACAAATAAAACTATATATGAAAAGAATATTGAAGTATATAATGGCTGTGGCCGCAACTATTGCGGTGTTGAGCTCCTGTGGCGGCGACAACAAAGAGACTCCGGACGTAAAGGTCACCCTCTCGGCAACCCCGACAACCGTCACCTTTGCTCCGAAAGCCACCGGCACAAAAATAATCGCCGTAAGCACCACCGGAGACTGGACGGCAACCCCGTCCGCCACCTGGTTCCATCTCGACAAGACTTCCGGCAAAGGCAAGGGCTCCATTTCCGTCACAGCTGACGAGAATACGGGCTCGGACGAACGCAGCGGTTCAATCCGCATCTCCGTTTCAGGAGCTCCTGATGTCACTGTATCCGTGAGTCAGAGCGCCGATAACATGGTCCCTCTGACCGCCACTCCTGCTGCCTTCGACGGTACCAAGAGAGCTTCGACGACCTATCAGCTTCTCGTGTACAGCTTCGCGGACAGCGACGGCGACGGCATCGGTGATTTCAACGGAATCAGCTCAAAGCTGGATTATCTTTCAGACGTGATGGGAGTGACAGCCCTCTGGCTCTCGCCGGTCCATCCGGCCATGTCTTATCATGGATATGATGTCCTGGACTATTTCTCCCTCAATCCGGAATATGGTACCGAGGACGATTTCCGCAACCTTCTGGCGAAGGCCAAGGCAAAGGGCATCGACATCTATCTCGACTATGTGCTCAACCATGCCGGAAAGGACCATCCATGGTTCAAGGACGCCTGCGCAAGCGAAGATAGCCAGTACAGGGATTACTTCCTCTTCAGCAAGACACCTTCCGCAGATATCCGGGCCGGAAAGTTACCGATGTTCCCGAAGAACGGATTCGATGCCGGCCAATGGTTCGCGGTAGGTGGAGAGAAGGTCGGGGCGAAGGGACGTTTCCGTTTCGACCTCGACTGGAAGAGCGATTCCGCTCCGATAGTGACTGTTACCGAAACAGATGCCGCAGTCGAAATGGGTTCGTCGGAGAAATATATCTATTATGGCAATGACGATAAATGTAGGGCTTTCGTAGAAGACGGTGACGGAAAATACCATATCGTCGTCGATTTCGATTCTGACTGGGGCTTCCTCATAAGGACATCGAGTGTAACCTGGGACAACGGTACCAAGTATGGCGGAAAGGCCGGAGATGTAATCGCCTTCGGAGAGCCTTTCACCCTCAACAATACCGAAGCCGCAGATATAGTCTTCAAGGAAGTGACATACTATCATTCCCATCTCTGGACCGACTGGTTCGCCGATTTCAATTACGGCAAGGCTTCGGAGGCGGAGACTTCTCCTGCATTTGTCGATCTTGCGAATTCAGCTGACAAATGGATTGACATGGGCGTGGCGGGACTCCGTCTCGACGCAGTCAAGCATATCTACTGGAGCGAGACATCCTCCGAGAACCCTACCTTCCTCGACAAATGGTATGACAGGTGCAACGCTACCTATAAGGCCGCCGGCGGAGAAGGGGATATCTTTATGGTCGGCGAAGTCTTCAGTGACGCTCCCGCAACCTATAGCTACTACGACGGCCTTCCGTCAGTCTTCGAATTCAGCTTCTGGTGGGGGCTCAGGGACGTGCTCAACAACAGGCGCGCAGGAAAGTTTGTCGCTGACATAATTGGGTACCATGATGCCTATAAGGCCCGCAGGAGCGATGCCATTCCTGCTCTTAAGCTCTCCAACCATGACGAGGACAGGGCTGCCAGCGATCTCGGCAAGAATCTCGCAAAGGAGAAACAGGCTGCTGCTTTCCTACTCACCGCGGGCGGCAAGCCGTTCATTTATCAGGGCGAGGAACTCGGATACTGGGGTACCAAGTCCAAGGGAGACGAGTATGTGCGTACCCCTATGATGTGGACCATGAGCAACATCGGCCTTGCTTCTAAGCGCCTTGGATCGAAGATTGACAAGAGCATGCTGACCGCTTCCATTTCCGTGGAGAGCCAGCTTGCCGACGAAGAGTCCCTGCTGAACGTTTACAAGACTTTCTCGGCACTTCGTAATACCTATCCGGCTCTTGCGGAAGGTCAGATGAGCGTCACTTCCATTGACGATTCTGCGATAGCAGCATGGTACATGACCTCCGGCAGCTCCAAGCTCCTGGTCATCCACAACGTAGCCAACTCCGACAAGACGATAGAGGTGGACGACAGCATGGCACATTGCGTGGCCCTTCTCGGCACTGCATACGTCGATGGAACTTCGCTCAAACTCGGGGCGAACTCTTCAGTTGTATTTGAACTATAGATAACGAAAATATATGAAAAGACTTTTACTCGCCGCAGTTGCCGCGATCTTTGCGCTGGCAGGCTGCCGGAGCAATGTTGAAAAGACCATTGCGACCCATCCTGAATGGGCCTATAATTCTGTGGTCTATGAAATCAATATACGCCAGTTCTCCGAAGAGGGTACGTTCGCTGCCGTCGAGGCGCAGCTCCCGAGACTCAAGGAACTCGGAGTCGACGTACTTTGGCTGATGCCTATGTATAAGATCGGCGAAGAGGGCCGTAAGGGTACGCTCGGCTCGTATTATGCCATCTCCGACTACTGCAGCACCAATCCTGAGTTCGGTACGATGGAGGATTTCCAGTCGCTTTTGGATGCCGCCCATTCCATGGGATTCAAGGTGATTCTCGACTGGGTAGCCAACCAGACTGCTCCGGACCATATATGGATGACGCAGAAGCCTGCTGATTTCTACGAGAGGGATGCCGAGGGCAATGCCATATATGAGTATGACTGGACCGATACCCGCAGTCTCAACTACGGGAACAAGGAAGTCTGGGCGGCGCAGGACAGTTGCATGAGGTTCTGGCTGGAGAAGGGCGTTGACGGTTTCCGCTGCGATGCCGCCGGAGAAGTTCCTGCCGATTTCTGGTACGGAATCCTTCCTGGTATCCGCAGGGATTATCCAAAAATCTACCTGCTTGCAGAGGCCGAGACGCCGAAGCTTAGCAGCGACAATTCTGAATTTGAAGCTACTTATGCATGGAAACTGCACCATCTTCTCAACGATATAGCGCAGGGTAAGGCCAAGGCCTCAGCAATCCGCAAGTATGTCGTCGAAGATGATAAGGAGATGGGTAAAGAGGGTTTCCGTCTCATGTTTACGTCCAACCATGACGAGAACTCATGGAGCGGAAGCGAGTTCGAGCGTATGGGCGATGCCGCCAACGTGATGGAAGTGCTCTGCTTCACTCTTCCTAAAGGCCATCCGCTTATCTATACCGGACAGGAAGTAGGAGTTACCCGTCGTATCGAGTTCTTTGAGAAAGATCCTGTCGCTGACTGGTCGGAGAATGAGTATACTACCTTCTTCAAGACTCTGGTGAAGATGCGCCACGACAATCCGGCCCTTCAGGCTGGATCCCGCGGCGGCGATATACGTTTCTTTGACAATGTCCCGGAAGACGTGCTGGCATTCAGCCGTTCTCTCGGGGGAAACGAAGTCGTCGTGATCGCCAATCTTTCGGCGCAGAAGCAGACAGTCAGCCTTTCTCTTGATGGAGAATATACTTCTGTCTTCTCCGGTATCGTCATGGCTTCTCCGAAGTCGGCCGACCTCGCTCCGTGGGGCTATATGGTCCTTGCGAAAAACTCTGAGTCACCGGTCGGAAGAGTCGAGCCTCTCAGCTGGTGGACAGGCATGAAGATGCCTCTCCAGCTTATGGTCAAGGGCGACAGGATCGCATCCTGCAATGTCCGTATAGAGGGCGGAAAGGGTGTCTCTGTCAAATCTGTAACTCCTGGCGACAGCCAGGATTATCTTTTTGTGGACGTCGCTATCTCTGCTTCGGCAGAGCCCGGGACTTATGAACTCATCTTCTCCGACGGAGACCGCGAGTTCAGCTATCCCTACAGGATAGAGGCAAGAGCTGAAGGTTCGGCTGAGCGTAAGAGTTTTACTACGGCGGACATGATATATCTGGTATTCCCAGACCGCTTCGCCAACGGCGATCCTGCCAACGATTCTGTCAAGGACATGGCTGAACCGGGCGACCGCAATCTCACCGGAGGCCGTCACGGCGGCGATATCCAGGGTATCATCGACCATCTGGACTATATCGCCGGTCTTGGCGCGACCGCCATCTGGAGCACTCCGCTGCTTGTCGACGACGAGCCTGAGGGTTCATATCATGGCTACGCCTGCGGCGACTATTACCATATCGACCCGCGTTTCGGCAGCAACGGCCTTTATCGCGAGATGGTATCGAAGGCTCATGAAAAAGGCCTGAAGGTCATCATGGATATCGTCACCAACCATTGCGGAACAGCGCACTGGTGGATGGATGACCTGCCTTTCAAGGACTGGATCCACGTCTTCCCGGAGTTTACCGGCTCTAATGTGGCTTTCTCCACCAACATGGATCCGAACGCTTCGAAATATGACCTTAATCTTCAGGAGAGCGGCTGGTTCGTGCCTTCGATGCCTGACATGAATCTGGATAATCCGTTTATGCTGAAGTATTTCCAGCAGTGGGCGATATGGTGGATCGAGTATTCCGGGCTGGACGGCTTCAGAGTTGACACTTATCCATATAATGAGAAGGTTCCTATGAGCAAGTGGTGTGCAGCCGTGCTTGAGGAGTACCCTGATTTCAATATCGTAGGGGAGTGCTGGACTTCTTCTCACTCGCAGCTGGCCTATTGGCAGGCAGGGAACGGGAACAAGGACGGCTTCAATTCCAACTTGCCTACGATTATGGATTTTCCTCTCCAGGAGGCTATCGTAGCGGCCATGTGCGAGCGCGGTGACAATCCGGGATGGGGACAGGGAATGGCCCGTGTCTATGACTGTCTGAGCCATGATTTCGTATATCATGATCTCTCGCATATGATGATCTTCCTGGCAAATCATGACCATGCCCGTCTCGGGGATATCTTCGGCAGCGATCCTTCCAGGATGAAGGTGGCGCTGGCCATGCTCGCTACCATGCGTGGAATCCCGCAGCTGTACAACGGCGACGAGATGATGTTCAAAGCATTCAATGGCGAACAGAGCGATCCCGCCCGCAGGGTCGATTTCCCGGGCGGATGGGCCGATGACAAGACCGATCTTTTCTCTGCTGACGGCCGCAAGGGGGTAGCTGCCGAGTTGCATGACTATACCGCCAGACTTTTCAACTGGCGCAAGGAAAAGTCTGTGCTGCATGATGGCAAGACTCTCCATTTCCTCGGCAGGGACAATACTTATGCTTATTTCCGTTACAATGAGACGGAGGCTGTATTTGTCTTCGTCAACAATACCGGCCATGATGTTATTGTCCCTTGGGACCATTATGCCGAATTCGTGTCCGGTCCGGTTTCTGCAACGGATGTGGTTTCAGGTATGCCTGTGACTCTCGGTCCTGGCCTGACAGTGCCTGCCGGGACTGCGCTTATTGCTGAATTTGACAGATAATTTATTATATTGGACAATTATTTGAACAGTTAGAAATAATATGAAGAAAGTTTTGATGATGTTTGCCGCTGCCGTCATGTTTTCGGTAGCTGCCTATTCTGGAGAGACTCTGAAGAGTCCGGATGGTAATCTTGAACTGGATTTCCGTCTGGACGAGCGTGGAGCTCCTGTCTATAATCTCTCTTATAAGGGCAGTCCGGTGGTACTTGACAGCCGCATGGGTTTCCTTCTTGTATTCAATAATGATCCTTCCATGCATAGGATGCCGTATGCTGGCCGATTCGGCGGGCCATGGAGCCTGTATGACGGTTTCAGCATGGCCGATTCCAAGACTTCTTCTTTTGACGAGACGTGGACTCCTGTCTGGGGCGAGGAGGCTGAGATAAGGAATCATTATAATGAGCTTGCAGTTACTCTGAAGCAGGAATCCGGCAGGATCATGATTGTCCGTTTCCGTCTTTATGACGACGGTCTGGGATTCCGGTATGAATTCCCTGCCGAGAATGCTCTGACTTATTTCCTTATCAGCGAGGAAGTTACCGAGTTTGCTCTTGCCGGAGACCATCTCGCCTGGTGGCTCCCCGGAGATTACGATACCCAGGAGTACAATTATACCGAGAGCCGTCTTTCGGAGGTACGTAAACTTGTAGATCGCGCGCGTACTGCCAATGCTTCGCAGGCTGCCGTGCCTGGTGTTTCTGTCCAGACTTCTCTTCAGATGAAGACAGACGACGGCCTGTATGTCAATATCCATGAAGCTGAGGTCGTGAATTTCCCTACCGCCAATCTGGAATTGGATGACGAGAACATGAAACTTCGTGTATGGCTTACCCCTGATGCCCAGGGGGTCAAAGGACGTATGCAGGCTCCATGCCAGAGTCCGTGGAGGACGGTCATGGTCGTGGATGATGCGCGTAAGGTGCTCGCTTCGAGACTTATCCTGAATCTCAATGAGCCTTGTGCTCTGGAAGATGTATCCTGGATCCATCCGGTAAAGTATATGGGTGTCTGGTGGGAGATGATCACCAACAAGAGCCTCTGGTCATATACAAATGACTTCCCGTCAGTCCAGCTCGGAAAGACCGATTATTCCGCTGCCAAGCCTCATGGCCGTCATGGCGCCAACAATGAGAATGTGCGCCGTTACATCGACTTCGCCGCCGAGAACCATTTCGATGCTCTTCTTATCGAAGGCTGGAATGAAGGCTGGGAGGACTGGTTCGGCCACCAGAAGGATTATGTCTTCGATTTCGTCACTCCTTATCCGGATTTCGATCTTCCGGGGCTGAATGCATATGCTCATTCCAAGGGTATCAGGCTTATAATGCACCATGAGTCTTCGTCTTCGACGGTCAATTATGAGCGTCATATCGACAAAGCTTATGATCTTATGAACGAGTATGGCTATGATGCCGTGAAGAGCGGATACGTGGGCGATATAATCCCTTACGGCGAGCACCATTACAGCCAGCCTATAATCAACCATTATGCTCTCTGCATCAAGAAAGCCGCCGAGAAACATATCATGGTAAACGCCCATGAGGCCGTGCGTCCTACCGGTCTCTGCAGGACTTATCCTAACATGATCGGCAACGAGTCTGCCATGGGTACGGAGTTCCGTTCGGACATCAATCCGGGCCATACCACCATCCTGCCGTTCACGCGTCTGCAGGGCGGTCCTATGGACTATACTCCTGGTATTTTCGAGATGGACATGAGCAAGCTGAATCCTAGGGAGCGCGGACATATGAGGATGACTATCTGCAATCAGCTTGGTCTTTATGTGACATTCTATTCTCCTTTGCAGATGGCTGCGGACCTTCCTGAGCATTATGCTCCTTTCATGGACGCATTCCAGTTCATCAAGGATGTGGCTGTCGAATGGGCCAAGTGACTTTACCTTGCTGCCGAGCCGGGCGCTTATGTGGTGACTGCGCGTCATCCTAAGCTTTCTACGCTTAACAAGTCCCAGGAGGGCGTGGCTTCCCTTTCTGACGGAAAGAAGGATGCCCTCAGCGGTGCCGCAAGGTTTGTGTATGCTCTCGGAGAGGATGCCACTTCGGCTGACCTGGAGGGAGCCGTGGCACGTGACGTATGGTATGTGGGCGGCATCACGGATGAGTCTGCCCGTGACATTACGGTGGCCCTGGATTTCCTCCAGCCTAAGGTGAAGTATGAGGCTGTCATCTACGCGGATGGTCCGGATGCTGATTTCGAGACCAATCCTCAGTCTTACACCATCACCCGCAAGACTGTCACCTCCAAGACCAAGCTCAATCTCCACATGGCCCGCTCCGGCGGCTTCGCCATCTCCCTCCGCGAAATCCGCAAATAAGGAGCTGTCCTGATGACTCTGATACAGAAAATACGTCTTTCGGAAAGATACGGAGTGCATTTCTATGTGATATCGGCATTGTTTTCCATTGCTGCCGCCATAGTGTGCTTCTTCTATCCCGTGGCGATATCGGTATGCATGACGATGAAACTGTTATGCATACCAGTAATCCTGTATCTGTGCGAGTCGTTCCAGAACAAGCATGCTATTTATTTCTATCTGAATCTGGGCATCAGCAAGATCGAGTACTATCTGATCCCGGTCGTGACGGAGTTTTTATTCTTCATAGTCCTGATTTCTGTTTCATGCTTCATCGGTAATGTCGTCAGATAGGATAAATAAGATGCTGGTTGACAGCGTGCATCTCGAGTTCGGTCAGCAGATCGTCCTCCGGAGTGCGTTCATAACTTCCGAGACCGGCAAGGTTACCGGCCTCTTAGGAAGGAACGGGGTCGGAAAGTCCTGTCTGTTCAGGTGCATAATGGGCGGGATCAAGGCCCAGAACCTGTTCGTGCGGTTCAACGATGAGATGGATACCGACTACAACAGTATCGGCAAAAGGGTAAAGTATCTTCCCCAGGGCTTGTTCATGCCGGCGAGGATGACGCTGAAGGAAGCGTTTGACTTGTATCATGTCGACTACGACGGTCTGGTGTCGTTTGACGTACGTTTCCTGAATAAACAGGGGAAGCGCTTCCATGAGCTCTCCGGAGGAGAGGCCCGGCTCGCGGAAATATACCTTGTGCTCAGGTCTGCCTCCGAATTCTGCCTTCTGGACGAGCCATTCTCCTACATCGCCCCGAAGGACGTGGAGAAGATACAGAACCTCATCCTCGCGGAAAAGAAGCGCAAGGGAATAATAGTCTCCGACCATATGTATGAGGCACTGCTACCCGTGTCGGACGAGCTCTACCTGATCAAGGACGGCTACACCTTCCCCATCCAGACAAAAGCCGACCTCATCAAGCACGGCTACATTATTTGAACCAGTCGGTGAGGTGGTCCTTGGCGTAGAGGTAGTAGATGATAAGACCGACCCAGCTGGTCAGCAGAAGGATGACTGAAGCGATTATCTTTCCGCTTGTCTTGATAGGCTTCTTGACGATGTCAAGAACTGCGACGATTGCCAGGACGATGCCTGCAAGGTAAATTAATGTACTCATAGTTTTATGCTTTAGTGTTTAGTAAATGGGGTTCCTAGAGGGTCTGGCCGCCAATGAATTCGCGCATTATCGAAGTCGGAGGAATGGCGGCGATCTCGTTAGGCTGAAGAGCGACGATATAGTCCAGGAACTTCAGCAGACGCACAGCCTCGGTGTAGGCCGGGCTGTTAGGAGTGATACGGCGGAGAAGAGGCTCGGCATAGTACTTCAGAAGAGGAAGCTCGTACATCAAAGCCGTGTTTATCTGCGCATCGGCATTCTCCTGGAACGGGAAGATATACTTCTCCTCGCCACGGCGCACGCTCTGCCACCCGTTTATCGTATTCTCCGGAGTATGCCCGCGGTAATTGTAATCCCGGACCATGCGGCGGAGGATACGGTTGTCGGAAGTAGATATATTGTTGTTCTCGTCAAGGTTCAGGGAGGTCAGAGCTGAAGCGTAGACCCTGAAGATACGGTTGTTGTCCACCTCAGGGACCATCGCAGGATCAAGAGCATGGATGCCCTCCATGATAAGGATATCATTGTCTTCCAGCTGCATGAAATTGCCCTCGAAGACTGGCTCGCCCCGGAGGAAATCAAAACGCGGAAGCTCGACCTTCTCTCCGGCAAGCAAGGCATTCAGATGCTTGTTCAGAAGCTTCAGGTCCATGGCCTCCAGACACTCGAAATCAAGATTCCCGTCCTCATCCCGCGGAGTGAACTTACGCGACACGAAATAGTTGTCCAGCTCGATTACTTTAGGCTTCATGCCCAGTACCTTGCACTGCTGGGCGATACGCAGCGAAGAAGAAGTCTTGCCGCTTGAAGAAGGACCTGCGATGAACACAATCCTTATCCGGGACTTCTCGGCAAAGATCTTGTCGGCGATGTCGGCATAATGACGCTCCATCCTCGCCTCGGAAATATTGATAAGCTCGATTGCACGGCCGTTACGGATGGCCTTGTTGAGAGTGCCTACTCCGAGTATGCCGATAGTCTTGCACCACTGGGAATACTCCTCGAGAGAAGACGCAACCTTGGACTGCTCCTTGTAAGGGATGACCTTCTGTGGATCGGCGATGGAAGGGTACTGAAGGCAGAATCCTTTGCCGAAATGCACCAGATTGAACACCTTGATCATTCCGGTAGAATATGCGAGAGGCCCATGGAAAGTATCGGCCTGGCCGTCAAGATAATATACGCTGAGGAAGAATCGTCCGAGAGACTCCTCAAGACGTGCCTTATGGAACTGTTTGTTGTTCTCGAATATCTTAATCCCTTCCTCTGCCGGAATCTTCTTCTTGGTGAAACGGAGATCCCTTGAAGAAAGGTTCTTCATCTCCTGCTTCAGCAGCTCCAGATCCGGAACGACAGGCTTCGAATGGGCATGGATATCTGTCGTATCATTCTCATCATAGGAGAGGATCTCGCAGTAGAGACCGCTCGGCAGCGAATGGTCCACCACCAGAATCTTGTCCGGATAGATCTTGCGCACCGCGTTCTGGAGCATGAAAGCCAGAGAACGGATATATGTCCTCCGGCCGTCGGCATGGTTATAGCCGAGGAACTCCACCTCATGCGGATGGAAGACGGTAAAGTCAAGCTCCTTGAGCTTGTTGTCCACAAGGGCCGAAATGACCCTGTATTCGACTCCCGTCTTCGGGTCTTTCACAACCTTGCAGAACTGCTCGGAGATCTCGTAAAGAGAGGAACCGGCCTCTACACTGATGTACTTGCCCGTATTCTTGCATAAGATTCTGATAGATGTCATAGTACTTCCTTTAAATATGGTCCGGTAACCGAATCCGGATTCTTGGCAAGCTGCTCCGGAGTACCCTCGGCAACTATATATCCGCCCCTGCGTCCGCCGTCCGGACCGAGATCGAAAATATAATCCACCGACTTGAGCACGTCCAGATTATGCTCGATTATAATTACAGTATTACCCTGGTCCACAAGCTGCTGCAGAACCCCGAGCAACACTTTTATATCTTCAAAATGCAGGCCTGTGGTAGGCTCGTCAAGAATATAAAGCGTATTTCCCGTAGCCTTTCGGAAAAGTTCGGCCGCAAGTTTCATGCGCTGGCTTTCACCTCCGGAAAGCGTCACGGCTGACTGGCCCAGATGCACATATCCGAGCCCGACATCAAGCAGGGCCTTAAGCTTCTGCGCAATCTTCGGCACAGGCTTGAAGAACTCGTAGGCCTCGCTGATCGGCATCTCCAGTACATCATTTATATTCTTTCCCTTGTAACGCACTGCAAGAGTATCGTCCTTGTACCTGCGCCCGCGGCACTCGTCGCATGGAACATGTACGGACGGCAGGAAGTTCATCTCGATGACCTTGATACCCGCTCCCTTGCAGGCCTCGCAGCGGCCTCCCGGGACATTGAACGAGAACCTTCCCGAGCCGAAGCCGCGCACCTTGGCATCGACGGTCTCCGCAAACAGAGTGCGGATATCGTTGAATACGCCTGTAAAGGTGGCCGGATTGCTCCTCGGAGTGCGTCCGATAGGACTCTGGTCGATCTCGATAAGCTTATCTATGTTCCTGATGCCGTGCAGTGCCGTATAAGGAAGCGGCTTAAGCTTGGCATTGTAGAACTTGTTCTTCAGTATAGGCATCAGCGTCTCGTTGATGAGAGAAGACTTGCCGCTGCCGCTGACTCCGCTTATGCCGATGAAGCATCCCAGCGGAAAATCTATGTCTATATTCTTGAGATTGTTGCCCGACGCTCCTCGCAGTCCGAGAGAATTCCCGTTCCCCAGCCGCCTGTGCTTAGGAACGGCGATTTCAGATGCCCCGCGCAGATACTCCAGCGTCAGGGACGGACCGACGATACAATGCTTCAGCGTGTCCGGATCAGGCTTCTTTCCCTTCAGGAGATAGTCCGCCGGAGCGCTCAGGCAGACCCGGCCTCCTTCCTCTCCGGCGCCCGGACCGACATCTACGAGCCAGTCGGACGCATACATGGTCTCGGCATCATGTTCGACGACCATGATCGAGTTGCCCTCGTCGCGCAGCTCCTTCAGCGAATTGATCAGCTTCCGGTTGTCTCTCTGATGCAGGCCGATGCTCGGCTCATCGAGGATGTAGAGCACATTGACCAGTTTGGAGCCTATCTGTGTGGCCAGACGGATGCGCTGGCTTTCACCTCCGGAAAGGGATGCAGTAGCCCTGTCCAGAGAAAGATAGTCCAGGCCGACGTCCAGCATGAAACGGACCCTTTCCCGGAGCTCCTTGAGAATGTCGCGTCCGATCCTGTTCTCCCTGCCGGTCATCTTCTCCGGCAGCGAATCCAGCCACTCCTTCAGGGCGCTGATCTCCATCGACGAGACTTCCGCGATCGTCTTTCCGTCGATCCGGAAACAGTTGGTCTGCTCATTCAGACGCGTGCCTTTGCAGACCGGACATACGATCTTGTCGTCTATGTCATCCACAATCCCGGGGAAGGCCACCATTTCCGAGAGGGTGCCGTCCCCGACCCTGAACAGCTCGTCCGAACCGAAAACTATCAGAGACACGGCTTCGTCCGGAATCGCGGCTATAGGATCATAAAGGGAGAAATTGTATTTGCGCGCTATAGAGCGTATAATATCGAATTTTCTGGTTTCCCGTATCTTTCCGAGAGGGACGATACCTCCGTCGGCGATCGAGACGTTGCGGTCAGGGATTATCGCGTCGATATTGACGTCGACAATCATTCCGAGGCCTTTGCAGTGCGGGCAGTAGCCCTCCGGAGAGTTGAACGAGAACGAATGAGGCGCCGGCTCCTGCAGCGAAAGCCCGCTGTCAGGATCCACGAGATGTCTTGAATAATGCTGCAGGGCGCCGGTCTCCATGTCCATTACTGCCAGGGAGCCTTTGCCTCTCGTAAGGGCGGTAAGTACCGACTCGCGGATACGCTTGGCATCCGAGGCGTCCGGCTTGAGCTTGTCGATCACGAGCTCGATGAAATGGGCCTTGTACCTGTCCAGCTGGGTCACCTCGGAAAGATCCTTCAGCTCGCCGTCAATGCGTACCTGCGTATATCCGCGCTTGCGCATCTGGTCGAAGAGCTCCTTGTAATGGCCTTTACGCCCTCTGACGAGCGGAGCGAGAAGGTAACATTTGCGGCCTCCGTAGTTCGTAAGTATGAGGTCAGTGATCTGCTCGTCGGTATAGCGGACCATCTCCTTCCCGGTGGAAGGGGAATAGGCCCTCGAAGCCCTGGCGTATAGCAGTCGCAGGAAATCGTATATCTCTGTTATCGTGCCTACGGTCGAACGCGGGTTGTTGCCGGTAGTCTTCTGCTCGATTGCGATTATCGGGCTGAGACCGGTGATCTCCTCGACCTCAGGCTTCTCCAGAATGCCCATGAAATGCTTCGCATAGGTGCTCAGCGTATCCATGTACCTTCTCTGGCCTTCTGCGTAAATCGTGTCGAATGCAAGCGAAGACTTGCCGCTGCCGCTGAGTCCGGTGACGACGACAAATTCGTTGCGCGGGATGCTCAGGCTCGCTCCTTTGAGGTTGTGGGCCTTCGCTCCTCGTATTTCGATATATTCTTTACCCATTATTGAAAATCTCCGTCGATGCTGATGCCCTCGCCATCCCAGTTGAGATCGTCGTCGGGCTCGTTGAAAGGCTGTAGAAACGGATTGTGCGTGCGCTCGTAAGCGATATCGGTCCTGGGCCCGTGGCCCGGAATCACGGCGACATCCCCGTCCAGCCCCATGATCTTGTCCATGATACTTACGATCTCCTTGTCGTAGTCGCCCCAGGCGCTGTCGGTGCGGCCGATGCTGCCGGCGAACAGAGTGTCTCCGCTAATGAGCAGTTTGTCAGCCTTGTCGTAGAAGCAGACGCAGCCGGGAGTATGCCCGGGCGTCTCGATGACCTCGAACTCAGTTTTGCCGAAACTGAGCCTGTCGCCTTCCTTTATGTCCTTCGTGGCGAAGTCTCTCGGAGCGTCGGGCATCCCGAAGACTCCTGAGAGTAAATGGTTGTTCTCCAGCAGGACTTTGTCCGCTGGGTGCATGTAGACCGGGACGCCGAACTTTTCCACCATCGCCGGGACTCCGTAGATATGGTCGAAGTGCCCGTGGGTCAGGAGTATCATCTTGATCCTTATGCCGTTGTCCCTGATGTAGTCCGTCAGCCGGCTGCATTCGGCCTCTCCGAGACAGCCAGGATCCACGATCGCTCCTTCCATAGTGTCATCCCAGAGGAGGGTGCAGACTTCCTGGAAAAGATTGAATGTGAAATTTCGGATATTCAGCATAAGTGATGGAACATATTTTTACAAAATTACAAAAATTCCTCTAAATTTGTAGAATCATAAATACATACTATGTTCATTGGTGTTGCCGGAAATATCGGTGCAGGGAAGACCACTCTGACGAGAATGCTTGTGGATTATTATGGATGGACCCCGAAATACGAGTCTGTTACATATAACCCATACCTGGAGGATTACTACAAGGATATCCAGAGATGGTCGTTCAATCTTGAGATATATTTCCTCGAGCAGCGTTTCCAGGACCTCATGGAGATAGCCAAGTCGGATAATGTGATAATCCAGGACAGGACAATCTTCGAGGGCGTCTATGTATTCGTCGCCAACAACTATGAACAGGGAAATCTTTCGAAGAGGGATTTCGAGACTTACATGAGACTTTTCAACCTGATGATGTCGATGGTGAAGGCTCCTGACCTGATGATCTACCTGAAGAGTTCCGTCCCGCATCTTGTCGCCCAGATCCAGAAGAGAGGGCGCGAGTACGAGCAGGGGATGAACCTCAGCTATCTGCAGGGGCTGAATGAAAAGTACGAGAAATTCATCAATGAGGACTATAAGGGGCATGTGCTCACGATCGATGTGGACGGGCTGGATTTCGAGAGCAGGCCTGAGGACTTCGCGATGATTACGGAAAGGATCGATTCCGAACTCTTCAGCTTATTTGGTCAGACAAACAATATTCAAGGATTATGCATATAGCGATAGCAGGAAACATCGGTTCAGGTAAGACTACTCTTACCAAGATGCTGGCGGCCCATTATGGCTGGACGCCTAAGTTCGAGTCTGTGGATTTCAATCCATATCTCTCTGATTTCTATGAGGATATGGAGAGGTGGAGCTTCAATCTCCAGATTTACTTCCTCAACAAGAGGTTCAAGGATGTCGTCGACATCTCCAAATGCGACGACGTCATAATCCAGGACAGGACTATCTACGAGGATGCCAGGATATTCGCGCCGAACCTGCATGCTATGGGCCTTATGAGCACAAGGGATTTTGAGAACTATTCGGATCTCTTCGACCTGATGATGTCCCTGGTCAATCCGCCTGATCTGCTTATCTATCTCAAGAGCTCCATACCTAATCTCGTGTCCCAGATCCAGAAGAGGGGCCGCGAGTACGAGAAGAGCATCCGTATCGACTATCTTACCGGTCTCAACGAGAGATACGAGAACTGGATCAAGGACTATAAGGGTAATCTGCTAGTCATAGATGCTGACCGCATCAAGTTCGGAAACCGTCCGGAGGACTTCCAGACCGTCACCGATATGATCGACGGACAGATGTTCGGTCTTTTCCCTCAAAAATAACAGTCTATGGACGGTGGGATCGGCGGCATAGCTTTAGGTCTGCTCATACCTTTTGCCGGAACTGTGCTCGGCTCTGCCTTCGTGTTCTTCATGAAGAAGGAGATGCCGGAAAAGCTTCAGAAAGCTCTGCTCGGCTTCGCGTCCGGAGTCATGGTCGCCGCGTCTGTATGGTCCCTTCTCATCCCCGCCATGGAGATGGGGGATGGAAAACTGTCGGTAGTCCCTGCGACGGTCGGCCTTCTTGCCGGTTTCGCGTTCCTGCTCCTTATAGACTATATTACTCCGCACCTGCATCTCGATGGTGATCAGGAAGGTCCTGAGAGCCACCTGTCGAAGACGACGATGCTGTCTCTTGCCGTGACCATCCATAATCTCCCGGAGGGAATGGCCGTCGGCGTCGCTATCGCCGGCGCTCTCAGCTCGGATGTGGGCATGTCTGTAGCCGGTGCTCTGGCCCTGTCCCTCGGTATAGCTATCCAGAATATCCCAGAGGGGGCGATCATATCGATGCCTCTTCGCGCAGTCGGCAACACACGTCTCCGATCATTCGGAATCGGCAGCCTCAGCGGTATCGTCGAGCCTATCGGCGGACTGCTTGTCCTGCTCCTCGCTTCGATCGTTACCCCGATGATGCCGTACCTTCTGGCATTCGCCGCGGGAGCGATGCTTTATGTCGTGATAGAGGAGCTGATTCCGGAAGCTTCAACCGGTAAACACTCCAATATCAGCACTGTCGGCTTTGCTCTCGGCTTCGCCCTGATGATGGTCCTGGATGTGGTTTTGGGCTAGTCTCATAATAATTTAACGTCCCGAATGTCACTTTTTTACGATTTGGGACGGGAATTTCAAATCTATTTTTCTATATTTGTTCCCAGATAGGAAATAATTAAACTGGCAAACTATGAAAAATAGAATGGCTTTCGTGGGAGTGCTTTTGTTGTTTTTTATGGTAAGCAACTGCTCTCATGAACCGGGATTCGAGATCTCGTCAAATGAAGAAGACTCTGTCGTTATTGTGACAGAGTCTTTATTTTATATTTAAGTATCCTGTTCTCCAGGAATACAGCAGCACTCGCAAGGAAATAATATGCTACGCTCTGGATGGTCATCGCGAACATCTGGCTGCGTATCGCTGTAAGATCTCCGCCGGCAGCGTTGAGGTTGATGAAAGCCTGGCAGCCGAACGTGGACGGGAAAAGATATGAGAAGTACTTCCAGAATGCCGGGAAGGCAGCGGTAGGCCAAGAGGTTCCGGTAAGGAAGAGACAAATCGGGGACATGAACAGGAACAGTACGAAGACTGTCTCCCTGCGGGTCACGACCGTGCTCCAGGTCATGCTGAAGAAAACGCAGTCCGTCACGAAGAACAGCAGCAGTACGACGATATCCCAGAATTCGCCTCTCTGAGGCAGTCCGAAGATAGCCGGTACTATAAAGGCTATGTACATGGAGATGCCCATATATACTAGCCAGTAGGCGGCTCCCCGCCCCAGTACGACGCGCCCGAGACCGATTCCGTCCAGTCTGTCAGGAAGGGTTGCGAAACTTCTGCCCTGCTCTCTGAATGTTCCGACAAGCAGGGACATTCCGTAGAACATTGTCTGCTGGATTATGAGGAAAAGAATCGCCGAGATCAGGAAGAAACTGTATGAGAAAGCGCTGTTGTACGGGTTGTTTTCCTCGTATGGAATCGCCTGCACAAGCTGGGCGGCCTCTTCTCCTGTAAAGCCGGCTGCCGCATATCTTTCTATCTGGATATGGCCGATTTCGTCAAGCATGACATGATTCGCGGCCATCAGAGCATTCTTATAGTACAGGAAACTGCTCATGTCGCAATAGATCGACAAAGTTGCCGTCTCCATTCTTGCGAGCTTCTCATTGAAGTCTGACGGGAACATCACTATTCCCTTGACCTTCCTCTCCTGCATAAGTTTCTCCGCCTCTGCCATGTTTGCGCAGCGGTATTCGACAGCGACTTCTCTGGTCGCATCCATCTCCCGGATGTATCTCCGGCTGACATCGCAGTTGGCGTCGTCGACTACGGCTATAGGGGTGTCGTTCAGGACTCCGTTGAGGTAGATCACATTGTAGAGCAGAGGATATATCAGACCTGCCACGAAGAAGATCAGCATTACTCCCCAGTCAGAGAAAATCTGCCTGAGTTCGAACCATCCGATGCCCCGGAAGTCCTTCAGCCATGTTCTTATATAATTTTCTCTTTTCATTCTAATTCTTAGGGAAGTTAAGATTGATATATGCGCCTTTCAGCCTCCATAGTACCGGAAGAGGAAGCAGGACAAAGAACAGCAGGTGCACTATTTCCTGCCACCATCCTGCGAAACCGGCTCCGAAGATCACTTCCTGCACATAGAACAGGTAGTAATGCCTTATCGGAAAAGCTGAAGCCCAGCCCTGGATCCATGCCGGCATCGCCTCTATCGGGAGAGTGAAGCCCGAGAGGGAGAAGCCCAGGACGCTGTATAGGGCTCCGATACTCAGCGCCAGTCTCGGTACCGGGAGGCAGCCGATTATGAATATGGCTATCGCTTCGCTGGCTGTCACCATCAGGAAGATTGCTATGAACATGTTCCAGATCGATCCGGCTATAGGGAAATGCATCCAGTGGTACAGCAGAGTCACTATCAGGAATCCCAGACCGGAGAACAGGGCTGTATAGAGGATGAGTTTTCCTGTCAAGGCGTTCGTTATCGAACCGCCGGCTATCTTCATCAGCTCCGGTGACTTTTCGTATTTCATCTCTGCTCCGAGAGAGTAGATCAGCACTATTATGATGACCAGCTCCAGTACTGCGGGCAGGATTATGTTCGTAAGATAGTAGCCGTAGTTGGTATAGACGTTGCCGATCTGGTGCGTGTCTATGTCGATCGGGCGTATGCGGCCCATGATCTCCCTTTCGTTGACGCCTTTCGCCCTGAGCACCTGACGCTGGACGGCTCCGTTGGTCAGGTTGATCATCGTCAGTATGTCCTTATATGCAAGGGCGCCGCCGACGAAGTACATGCTGTTGAGATAGTATGTGAAGACCGGACGGCGGTTTGCGCTGACGTCCGCATACATATTCTCCGGAATCACGCAGATAGAAGTGATCTTGCCGCCCTGCATGGCCAGGCGGGCCTGCTCGAAGTCGTCGAACTGTACGGTCTTTCCGAGCTGTGTCGCGTCGAGCTGCTGGATGAAGTTCCTCGAAAGGGAAGAGTTGTCGTTGTCGACTATCCCTATCGGCAGGTCATGCGGCAGACCGTCCCGGAAGAAGGTCAGGAAGAAGATGGCGCAGAATGCGATCACCCCGGCCGAGCCGATCAGATATATCGGCCTGTGCCTCCATATCTTCCGCTCACGGCCTGTAACCGCGAATATATGTTGCCACATTCCCATTTCGTTACTGCTTTAGAATAACTGTCATTCCAGGATAAAGTCCTTCGGTATATTCCTCCGGAACGGCGCGGACTTCGAAAGTCTTGGCATCATACATTCCCGTCTCCTTGGTGGCCTTCCATGTTGCGTAGGATTCGCGTACTGCGCGGTAGCTGACAACTGCGGTTATTTCCTTGTTGTCAAGAGCAGGTACTGTAAGGGTTATCTTGTCGCCTTGTTTCAGACCATGGAGATAATCTTCGCGTACGTTGAAAGTAAACCATATGTCATGGGTATCCGTAACGGTCATGATAGGGGAGCCGGTGCCGACAAGTTCGCCGACCTTAGGGAAGGTGGCGGAAATAATACCGTCGGCCGGAGAAGTCAGATAGAGCTCACCGAGATAGCCTTCGACCTCCTGGAGAGCGCCCATGGCTCTTTCTACAAGGGCCTCGGCTGCTTCCTTGTCTTCGATACGCGCGCCGTTGACAGCCATGTCATACTGGCTCTTTGCGGCTTTAGCCTGAGCTACCGAAGCATCATACTTGGCTTTTGTCTCGTCATATTTCTGGGCGGAGATTACGCTCTGGTCGTAGAGTTTCTGTACTCTGTCGAAGGATTTGCGCATGACCTCCTCCTGGACCCTGGCCTGCTGCCAGAGTTCGTATGCGCCTGTGATCTGCTCCTGGCGTGCTCCGTTGGCTGCCTTAGTCTTCTGGGCGCGGGCGGCTGCGACGGCGCCTTTAGCCTGTGCGAGTTTGGCGCGGACCTCAGGGGAATCGATATATACTACGGTATCGCCCTTGTGGACTTCCTGTCCCTCTTTTACATAGAGTTCTTCAACTCTGCCTGGCACCTTGCCGGATACGCGGTACTCGCTGGCCTCTACCTGGCCCTGGATTACAAGCGGCTTCGGTCTGGATACGAAATAACCGATTATCGAGATGATCAGGATTATGATCAGCAAAGCCGCAACACCTATCGTAATATTGTAGGTTTTCTGTTCTTTTGTCATGGTTTATGTATTTTTATTCATTATCAATGTTGTAGTAACCTTCAGCCTTGCGGAGATTGGCATTGGCCATCTGCAGGTCGATTCCTGCATCGATGTACTCCGAATGGGCCTGGAGCCATGCGGTCTGTGCCGCTAGGACGGTATTGGTCTTGATGACCCCGGCCTCGAAGCCGACTGTGGCCATCCTCATGTTCTCCTCGGCGCTGCTGAGATTGTTCTCGCTCATGAGAAGTCTCTCGCGGGCCTCCTCCAGATGCTGGCGGCTCTGTTCGACCTGGAGATTGATCATGTTCCTGGCATCCTCGAGCTTGTCCCTGTAGAGAGTCGCCTCTGCCTTGGCTTTGCGGGTCCGCTGGTAGGCTTCAGTCCCGTGGAATATAGGGACATTGACCATGACTCCGGCGCTGAAGAGTCCTCCGTTCCAACTGTTCTCGTATCCGTGGAAGGCGTTCGGATTGGTCACGCTGTATCCGGCAACGAGGGCGATCTGCGGCATCATGTCAGCACGCGCGATTCCGATTTTCTTGTCGTAGATTTTGGTGGCGAGTTCGAGACTGCGGGTTTCGGCGCGGTCTTCCCAGATATCCTCCATGCTCTTCTCTTCTCCCGGAACCGGGACCGGAATCGCGTCGAGGGCCTCGTCGGAGAGGGTTATCTGAGAGTCGAGAGGCAGGCCGATCTGCTTGCACAGAAGCATCTTTGCGAGTTCGAGGCCGTTGGTGGCTTTGGTAAGCATCATGTCGGCTTCGTTGGCCTTTACCTTTATCTGGAGTTCGTCAGACTTTGTGGCGACTCCTTCCTGGACAGAAATTGCCACGTCCTTCTCCAGCTGATGCAGCAGGTCGGAATATGATTCGGCGAGTTTCTTTTTGTTGGCTATCGATACTATCTGCCAGTAGGCCTGGTCGATATCGACGAGAACGTCGGCATATTTCATGTCATATTCGGCTCTGGCTAGCTCTTCAGCCATCTTGGCGATCTGGTTGGAAAGGACTATCTTTCCTCCGACGAATACCGGCTGCTTGAGGGTGACGGCCCCGATGAAGACGTTCTCGATGTCGAGATGCATGGATTTGTCGATATTCTGGCCGATAGCGTTGATAGGAGTGGCGATGTCCGGAGCGGTGGCGCTGCCAGAGCCGGATTCCTTAAGCATGTTCAGTACCGTCTGCCACATCGGGCTGTTCATGTACTCTGCAGCAAGTCTCGGGTCTGACATTATGGCCGTAGAGAGCTGGGTGACTGCTCCGTTGACTTTGCCGGAGATTGCGCCGACGGCCTGGTCGAGGGCTCCCTGGGCGCTCGTACCCATGTTTGTCAACATGGCAGACTGGCTGTCAGTGACCAGAGACAAGTTCCTGTTATTGTATAGGTACGCTCCCGTGGCGCTTATTTCCGGGAAGTAATTTGCACGGGCGATCTTTCTGTCGTACCCGGCCATCTCGACCTTAGTCCTTGCCTGGTCGAGGTCTTTGTTGCTTTCTATCGCCATCTGACGGCATTCCTCCAGCGTGAGTACTTGCTGGGCATTCATCTGAAGAGGTAGAATGCATGTCGCTGCGATAATGGGGATGAAGATTCTTCTCATATTTAGTTTATTCTGTTTTTCCGGATTGTCTTTTCCTGCAAAAAAGTTGCCGTCTTATGCCCTAAAAACTGCCTTTTCTGGCTAAATATTGTTCAAAAGGTCGAAAATTGCGAAGAATTGATACTTTTGCACTTTATTTGCAGGACAGAGGGAGGATAAACTTGGTAAACTATATAGCCTGATTACATAAAATGGAAGAGACTTTGCAGACAATTGACATCAAAGGCTTTAAGTCGTTGTTTCCGATAGAGTATGACGCTGAACTCGGAGACGATTTCTTCATTGCCGACATCACTTACGACCGGGCATTGAGAATGCTCCAGTATCCTACCCGCTTCGACGGGTTCCTCGGGATCTTCTGTGTGCACGGGCATCTCAGCATGGATATAAACCTCAGCACCTATAAGGTGACCGAGAATTCCCTGCTGTTCAGCGTGCCGGGCTATATAATAAGGGTTTCGGACGTCGGGACCGATGACCTGAAGAATCTCAGGTTCATCGTGATCGCCGTTTCCCGCGGTTTCATGTCCAGCATGAGAATGGACTTCACCAGGCTTTTCAACGAGAGTATGAGCGTCCTGTCTAATTCATGTATCAGACTTGAGCCGGATGAGCTTGCCCTTTGCAGCAAGTACATGACTCTGGCCATAGAAATAGTCAAGAATGGAGTGACCTCTTACAAGAAAGAAACTATCGGATCGCTCATTTCTTCGGTATGCTACTTCCTCGGCGGAATGTGGGCTGACAAGTTGTCCAAGGCGCGCCGGGAGAGCAATCCTGACATCTCCGCCAGGGCCAAGCTGGTCTTCGACCATTTCCTGCAGCTGGTGACAGACAATCATACTTCCCAGAGGAACATGGCCTTTTATGCTGACAAACTGTGTCTCACTCCGAAGTATCTCTCCAAGCTCGTAAAGAACGTAAGCGGCCGTTCGGCTCCGGAATGGATCGACTCCTTTGTCATCCTTGAGGCCAAGAACATGCTGAAATACTCCGAGATTTCCATCAAAGAGATAGTATACAAGCTCAATTTCCCGAATCAGAGCGTCTTTTATAAGTTCTTCAAGGCACATACAGGCCTGACTCCGAGCGAATACCGTAACAGTTAGCCATGCAGAATCTTACCGCATCCTTCGCCATCCATGCCCTGAATACCTTGGGCTACAAAGTCTCTCCTCCTATCGGAGAAAGGACTTTCGGCCAGTGGTCGTTCTGCTATCTGATTTCCGGCGAAATGTTCATGGAATCGGCACCGGATTCTTATCTGGTCCGGGGCCATGAGTTCGTGCTCGTCCCTCCGGGAGTTCCGTTCCGCATCAGCTGGTACCGGGACAGTATCGGTTATATGGGAGGATTCGACGAGACAATCCTAAAGGATCGCAGTTACACCTGTCTTCAGGCCAGGAGGCCGCTCCGGGTGTCTGTAAGCGCCGATGATGAAGGCTTCGTCGACGAGCTCATGTACAAACTGCTCCGGAAGAAGGATGATATGCCCGTCGTTCTGGGTTGCCTGGATGTAATGCTGTCGCAGATCGATGCCGATACCCCGGAGAGCCGCATGCCTGACAAGCCGCTTGTGAATTTGTTCCTCGACAGGATCTTCGACAGGGAGAAGGAGTTCCTTGGGGTTGCCGGATGCGCCGAAGAACTGAATGTCACGCCTAATTATCTCAATCGTCTTGTCCGCAAAAGTACCGGCCGCAGTGCGAATGAATGGATAGAGATTTCGCGCCTGACTTATGCGAAGTTGTTGCTCCGGCGAAAGGAACTGGCCATCATCGATGTCGCGGCCATGGTGGGTCTTCCGGACCAGTCTTATTTCTCCCGCTTCTTTAAGAAAATGGAGGGCGTCACTCCTTCAGAGTTCCGGAAAGACTTATAGATTTCTATTGAAACGTTTAGGATTGATTTGTCCTAATCTGCCCGGTTCTTGTCCTAAAATTGCTATACGGATTGTCATAATTTTGCAGGCGTAAAACAATATGCCATGCACTATCTTGCTATAATAATTACAATTCTTGGCGGAGCGTTTGCTGCTGAACCTGAGAGTGAAGTGTTCGATACTCTCGCTGTTTCGGTAGTATCATCTTCCGCAAAACTGGTACAACCTCTCGAACAGTTGTCTTCTCCTTCGACATCTGTCCTGTACAAAGACTTCGAGAGTCATGGGCTGAATAGTCCTAAACTTCTGTCTTCTATCGTTCCGAATCTTCATATTCCTGATTACGGAACTTCTATGACTTCCTCTATATATATGCGTGGATTCGGCTCCAGAATCGACAATCCGGTTCTTGGCCTTTATATAGATGACATTCCGGTGCTTGACAAAAACAACTACGAGTTCGAGCTGATGGACATCCGTCGTGCCGATCTCCTCAGGGGACCTCAGGGCACTCTTTTCGGCCGTAATTCCCTTACAGGTGTTCTTTCAATCAGTACTCTCGACCCTTCAGTCATCAGTGGTGGCAAGGCTGTACTGGAATATGGCTCCGCCAACACCATGCTTGCAAAAGGGTCATGGTATGGTGCCGGTCTCGGCGTCTCTGCCGCCTACAGGCACAGCGATGGCTTTTATGTCAATGACTACGATGGCAGCGATATAGATAAATATGATTCTTTCTCGCTGAGGCTGACTCATGGGAAAGATCTGAATCCTCGACTCCATATGGACAATACCCTTTCGGCATCTTGGCTGGTGCAGGGCGGCTATGCGTACCGCCGTCTGGTGGAGTCGGGAGAGGGCGATCCGGCTTATGGCGGAGTGCTGCTTCCGGTCAATTACAACGGCGACAGCGGTTACCGGAGGGTTTCTGTCCTCGGCGGAACGAAGTTTCGTTATGAGCATGACCGCTACCAGCTGCGAAGCGTGACCAGTATCCAGCTGCTCTTCGACCGTATGAATATGGACCAGGATTTCACTCCGCAGTCTGTGTTTACTCTGCAGCAGAAGCAGAAGCAGGCAGCAGTCACTCAGGAGTTTATCTTCCGTCCAAAGGAGGATGTCGAATGGTGGGACAGCCAGACCGGAGTTTTTGCTTTCTATCGCTACAATTATATGGATGCGCCGGTCAATTTCCTGTATGACGGAGTCAATACTCTTATTCTGGGAAATGCGAATAAAGGTATACCGGATCCAGATTACCTGGATTTCCTGGAGGATGAATTTTTGATAGCTACTGATTTTAAAATACACACTTACAACACAGCGTTCTATCACGAGTCATATTTTACTTTCGGAAACTGGCATTTCACTGCAGGATTACGTCTGGATCACGAAGGTAATTTTATGAGATATTGCTCCGGGACCGAGTTGACTTTTATCTACTCCCCGATTATGAAGGCTTACGAACCTTTCGAGACAGTGTATAAGGGGTTGGAAAGGAATTTCTATTTTGAACTGCTTCCTAAATTATCGGCCTTATATGATTTTGGCAGTCTGAATGTGTTTGCAACTGTCTCGAAGGGTTATAAGTCCGGCGGATTCAACACCCAGATTTTCTCCGATATCCTGCAGAACAAGTTGATGGAAGGGATGATGAATCATATCGGAGTGCATTCAGTGGACAGCGGTGAGGCTCCTGAGGCGTCTGCGACTTGCTATAAGCCTGAGTCATGTTTCAACTATGAAGCCGGTCTGCGTTATTCTCATGTTTCGGAATCCGGCCACCGTATCTCTGCATCTGCATCGGCTTTCTATATCGATTGCCATAACCAGCAGATCACCATCTTTCCTCCGGGAAAGAATACTGGACGCCGTATGGCAAATGTGGGCAAATCCCGCAGTTGCGGAGCTGAAGCGGAGTTCTCTTATTCATACAAGAATTTCAGTGTCAATGGTTCGTATGGCTATGTGAATGCAAAGTTTACCGAGTATTCCGACGGAAAAAATGATTATTCCGGAAACCGTATCCCTTATTCTCCGGAGCAGACAGCTTTCTTGCGTGCATCCTATACTCTTCCTTTAAGCGGAGGTATCCTGGATAGCATCAGTTTCTCGGCCGATGCCAATTGCACGGGCAGAATCTGGTGGAACGAAGATAACTCTTATGTCGAGCCGGTCCATGTCCTTTTCGGTGGTGATATCACCCTGGATTTCGGAAAGTTTGACTTATATGTCCGCGGACGTAACCTTTCAAACCGCGATTATAATACTTTTTATTTCAAGTCGATGGACAACAGCTTTTTCCAGAAGGCGAAACCTGTCAGCTATACGGCTGGAATCAGATTTAATTTTTAAATATATATAATAGCTATTATGAAGAAATTAGTTTTCGGGCTTATGATTGCCCTCACAGTGTTCGCTGCATGCAGCAAAGATGATGACAACAAGGAAGTAACCTTGGAGGATAATTCTTACGTGGGTACTGTCACCGTTGTCGAGCCTCTTTTTACCGCTTCTGATATCAAGGTTAGCGTTACTCCAATCGAGGGAACAACGACTTTGGATATCAAGATGTTTGAAGTTAGATTCAGCGAGAGAATGCCTAAAACCATAGATTTTACCATACCTAAGGCTTCTTATACCATCGATGGTGATACCATCAACATCTTCGGTGAAAACATTATTCCTACAATGGGCGCCGGATACGAGAAACCCGAGTATATTGTTACCGGACTCAAAGGAACAATCAAGGATGGAAATATAGAATTCTCCCTCAACTTCGGCTCTTTCCCTACCAAATATTCAGGAACGCTCGCCAAGAAGTAACGATTTAATAACGAACTTATCGGCATTTAAAGCGCATTTAGTTGCTATTTCGAAAAATTTTAGCAAAAAAAATTAAAAATTGTTTTGTTAAAATGATTTAAAGAATTATATTTGCACCAGACATTCGAAAAGATTTTTTCATGTCTATTTGTTAAGTTCGTTTTATATACGGGATCAGGCTTTGGGGAAAGCCTGATCCCTTCTTTTTTTCACCTCTGCAGCTTTGAATATGCAAAATAACCTGGTCGATATTGACCAGGTTACTTTGCGTAAATCGTTGATGACAAGCAGAATCCCTTTCACGCTTGAAACCGGCGGCTATTTGATATAATCCCCAAGCCTGAGAAACAGATCAGAGTGACCGCGCTCAACGATTGTGCCATCAGGAGCGAAGAGAATCAGGGTTGGGACCCCTTCAATAGCATAGATGTCACGGGCTTCCAGACACCTGTGTATTACGGGCCATGTGATGCCATAAGTCTCGACAAACGACTGGGTCGTTTCTAAAGTCTCGTCCCATACCATTATGGTAAGAAATTCGACTTTATCTTTTAACCTCTCGTAGTTTGGTACTAAATCGTCCTTGGTCATTTGCCGGCAAGGGCCGCATCCGGCGCCGCAGAAATCCGCGAGCACATATTTTCCTTTTCCTACATAGTCAGACAGCCTTGCCTTTGATTCCGGGTTGTCAGGATCCTTGATGCCTTCTATATCGGAATACATCTTTCCTGGAGCGGTGTTGAGTTTTGCCGGCATGTTTTTAAGTTTCAATCCGATCCTCGTGTCTTTTTTCATATCTTCGGAAGCCATATCCAGGTATGTCTGAAGCTCCTCAAGAGAGACAAGGTTCTCAAGCCAGTATATTATTTCGTCGCATATTACGTTATCTGTGTTCTCGGTATAGGCCTCTCGTAACATATCCAGATTCAAGCTGTCACATATTTCATTGAACCGATGCATAGATTCGGTATCTCTTTTCCAGATTTCCAGGGCCTCATCAAGATAAACATGATTTATATAATAATTCGTGTACTTGACGTGGCGGCTGTGTATTCCTTCCGGATCGGAGGAAATGGCCGTGCAACTGTCGACATCTATCATGATGGTCGATCCGTCTGAGACAAAATCAACTTGTTTCTCCCAAGATAGATCCCTGACGGATGCCATTCTGAGCGCGCATACCGGAATCGTGGTCTCAAAGCTTCCATTATTTACACGAACCGCCTTCGACTGGCATTGTAGCTCAGACTCATTCCAATCGTAATAGTATACTGCGACCAGGGAGTCTGCAGGGTTGATTGTGCCCTTTATAGTGGTGACTTTTGGAGTGTTGTTGCACGCTGTCATAAGCAAAAGCAACATAAGAATAGAACGATACATGGTTTTAGTGTTTATTATTGTATGGCAATGATAGGATAAAATATTATGTCCCGGATGGCAATTCACGTATTTCCGTGCTACTTTTTACGAAAAAAAAGCCGACTCGATTTCGAGCCGGCCTTAGGTGTGCTATATAGTCCCGGTTAGAGCTCCCAGGCGAGGGCGGAGGCGCCGAGGATGGCGGCGTCGGACTCCTTGAGCTGGGAGAACACGAGCTTTACTTTGTTTCTCCAAAGAGGAAGCACATTGGCGTTCATGCTCCTTTCGATAGGGTCGCGGAGGAAATCCTTGGCCCTTGCGAGACCGCCGAAAAGCACAATTGCCTCAGGCGCAGAGAACTCGATGAAATCGGCAAACTTCTGTCCCAGGATATTTCCGGTATATTCGAAAATCTTGAGGGCAAGCTTGTCGCCATCCTTCGCGGCCTCATATACATCCTTCGAAGTAACCTTGTCAAGACTACGCAGCGTAGAAGGCTCATCAGTCATTTCAAGCCACTCGCGTGCCGTACGAGCGACACCAGTGGCAGAACAGTAAGTCTCCAGACAGCCGGTCTTTCCGCAGTTGCAGAGACGGCCGTTGTTGCGGACTGCGCAAGTATGTCCAAGCTCGCCGGCGAAACCGTCGTGGCCATAGACAATCTTTCCGTCAATGACAATGCCTGAACCTACGCCCGTGCCGAGAGTGATCATGATGAAATTCTTCATGCCCCTCGCGGCGCCGTATGTCATCTCTCCCATTGCTGCCGCGTTGGCATCATTGGTAAGAGAAACAGGAATCCCGTTCATCGCGTCGGAAAGCAGCTTGGAGAAAGCGATCTTCTTGGTGCCACCCCATGTAAGGTTGACAGCATTCTCGATCTCTCCCGTATAATAGTTGCCGTTAGGAGCTCCGACGCCGATACCGCGGATAAGTCCCTCGGCCTTGGATTCAGCGATGATATGCTGGAGAGCTTCGGCGAGCTCGGCGATGTAAGGTTCGATTTCAGTATATGTGTCGGTACGGATGACGGTTTGAGCCAGCACTGTACCACGGGCATCAATGACGCCGCATTTGGTGGTCTGTCCGCCGACATCAATTCCGATTACAAGTTCTTGTGCCATAATGATAATAGAGTTTTTTGTGTAGTTTATGCTTTAACTCTCTTGGCCGGCTTTGAGCCGATAAGACCGAAGAAGAGGATATATGCAAGTCCGATGGCAGGAAGGATATAGCTGAACATATAGGTGCTGTGGTCAGCTATGAAGTTCTGCAGGAGCGGAATGATACCACCGCCGACAACCATCATCATGAACAGGCCGGAAGCCTTGTTGGTCGCAGAGCCGAGACCGTCGACAGAAAGTGCGAAGATTGCTCCCCACATGACTGAAGTACAGAGACCGCAAAGTACCAGAAGAAGGGCTGAGAGCGGAACGTTCACCATCTCGAAGTTTGAACCTGTGAATGCAGGCATAGAAGCCCTTACCTCAGGAGAAACTACCATAGCGCCGATTACGAGGCAGAGAGCTACTGCAGAAACTGCGGTGATCTGGGCCTTGGCAGAAACCTTGCCGCTGATAAGGCTGGAAAGGAAACGGCCGATAAGCATCAGGAACCAGTAGGTACCTGCAACGAAACCTGCGACAGTAGCGGCGTTGGCCCCCATCTGGGCAGGATTCTCAGGATCTGCAAGGTAGAAGTTGAGGGTTCCAGGGATGCCGACCTCGACACCCACGTATACGAAGATGGCGATTACGCCATAGATGAAATGCTTGTAATTCCAAGGGCTCTCGGCATTGGCTGCATCAGCGACCTCCTCAGGATCTTCGATAGGGATGAAGGAGAGGGCGATGAAGGCTGCAAGGAACACACCCATGGCGATGTACAGAACCGGATTGACATCCTTGATCACTGTCTGGGCAGTAAGGGTTCCGATAAGAGCGCCGACGAGCATAGGGGTAAGGGTACCCATGAGAGAGTTGAAAGTACCTCCGATCTGGACATACTGGTTGCCGTGCTTCTCACCACCGATAAGAGTAAGCATAGGGTTTACTACGGTGTTGAGCATACATACCGAGAATCCGGAAATGAATGCGCCGAGAAGATAGCAAGCAAAGTTGGCAGGGAAGGAAGCGACGACGCCGGAAAGGAACTGGATGAAGACTCCGATGAAACCGACGGCGATAGCGATAAGCGCTGTCTTCTTGTAGCCGTATTTGGTAAGCATCTTTCCTGCAGGGACACCCATGAAGAGGTATGCGAGGAAGTTCATCATGTTACCCATCATTCCGAGGGCGTTGGATCCAGCAATCTGCGGCTGCATCTTCCAGATGTTGCCGATTGGAGCTGCGAGATTAGTTACGAAGGAGATCATTCCGAAGAGGAAGATCATAGTAACGATTGCGATAATGTTACCGTTTTTCTTTGCCATTTGTCTATCTGTATTAGTAATTAGTTTCAGTATCTACGCAGATTTACCCTGCGGAGTCACAAATTTAAGAAAAATAAATGGAAAGCCACTATTATACGGTAAATTTTTACTCGACTGAAAACTCGACTGCTTCGCCTGATGCGCCGAATATACCTTCTTGTCAAGAGATATTCCGAAAATAAAACAGCCTGCAGGGAAAAAGAATCCGTGCAGGCTGAGTGGGGATATGTTGAATACGTTTTTTAATCCAGTGAATGGATGGCAAGACCTGAGCGGAGCTTCGGCTCGAACCAGGTAGTCTTCGGAGGCATGATATTGCCGGTGTCGGCAATGTTGATCAGCTGCTCCATCGATACCGGATAAAGGGCGAATGCGACCTTCATCTCGCCGCTGTCAACCCTGCGGCTGAGCTCTCCGAGACCGCGGATGCCTCCGACGAAGTCAATTCTCTTGTCGGTACGGAGGTCCTTGATTCCGAGAAGCTTGTCAAGCACGAGGTTGGAGAGTATGGTCACGTCGAGGACTCCGATAGGATCATTGTCGTCGTAGCGTCCCGGCTTGGCCTGGAGGCTGTACCATTTCTTTCCGAGATACATGCTGAAGTTATGCAGGCCGGACGGGGCATAAGGCTCCTTCTCGCTTTCAAGTCTGACCTCGAAGTCAGCTTCGAGAGCTTTGAGAAGCTGTTCCTCGCTCATTCCGTTGAGGTCTTTCACCACGCGGTTGTAGTCGATGATCTTGAGATGGCTCTCAGGGAAGCATACGGCCATGAACCAGTTGTATTCCTCTTCTCCTGTATGGGCAGGATTCTGCGCCTTCTTCTCGGCTCCCACGCGGGCTGCGGCTGCAGTCCTGTGGTGGCCGTCGGCGACGTAGAATGCATCCACGTCATTGGTGAAGATCTCGGTGATGCGGGCGATCACGGCGTCATCGGTGACAGGCCAGAATGAATGGCCGAAATTATTTTCATCGATGAAACTGTATTCAGGAGCCGCAGCGATGGCCGAAGATACGATGGCATTGAGTTCGGCGTTGTCCTTGTACGCAAAGAACACCGGTTCGATGTTGGCGTTCTGGATGCGCACATGGATCATCCTGTCGTCTTCCTTGTCCTTGCGGGTAAGCTCGTGCTTCTTGATCTTGCCCTCGGCGTAGTCGTCGGTATGGGCGCAGAGCACGAGACCGTACTGCGTGCGCTCTCCCATGGTCTGGGAATAGACGTAGTAGCAAGGCTTGCCATCCTGGACAAGCCAGCCTTTCTTCTTCCATTCCTTGAAGTTTGCGACTGCCTTGTCGTATGTCCTCTGCTCATGCTCTCCGGCGATAGGCTCGAAATCGATCTCCGGCTTTGTGATATGGAGGAGGGATTTCTCTCCTGCCATGGCCTTGGCCTCGGCGGAGTTCAGCACGTCATAAGGCGGTGCTGCGACTTCTGTAACGATAGATTTCGGAGGGCGGATAGCCGCGAACGGTTTTACTCTTACCATGATATTACTTGTTTACCTGGAAGCGGGTGTTGCCTGTCTTGAAGAAATCAACGATCTGGCGTGCAGCTGCAAGGCCGGC
>JAEEGL012679395.1_pt1 | contig 33275 bp, 18 predicted proteins | sample 9134231 | NCBI WGS metagenome assembly JAEEGL01 (sample SAMN16246548, study PRJNA631951) | gut metagenome | biome: gut microbiome; feature: rumen; material: fiber-attached | host: Bos | place: Iran: Karaj | collected 2018-10 | reverse complement strand
TAACGCCCGTGCCCCTGAGGTCAACAAGCATAAGGTGGTTGTCCGTTCCGCCCGACACGCAGTTTATGCCTCTCTTTTTAAGACCTTCGGCAAGAGCCGCCGCGTTCTTGACGATGTTCTTCTGATATTCTTTGAATTCGGGCTTTAACGCTTCGCCGAAGCAGACCGCCTTTGCGGCTATTACGTGCATGAGCGGACCGCCCTGGTTGCCGGGGAATATCGCCTTGTTGACCGCCTTTGCAATCTCCTCGTCGTTCGTCATGATAAGACCGCCTCTCGGTCCGCGCAGCGTCTTGTGAGTTGTTGTCGTCACAATGTCCGCGCAGCCAACGGGCGAGGGGTGAAGCCCCGCGGCAACAAGGCCTGCTATGTGGGCTATGTCAACCATGAAATATGCGCCCACCGACTTCGCCGTCTCTGAAATGCGCTCAAAATCAATTATTCTCGGGTAGGCGGAAGCGCCCGCCACAATAAGCTTCGGTTTTACTTCCTTTGCAATTCTGTCAAGCTCGTCATAGTCAATGAACCCGTCGTCGTTTACGCCGTAGGGCACAATGTTGTAGAGCTTGCCGCTCATGTTTACGGGCGAGCCGTGCGAGAGATGCCCGCCGTGGGCAAGGTTCATGCCCATTACCGTGTCGCCCGGCGCAATAAGCGCTGAGTAGGCGGCAAGGTTCGCCTGCGAGCCCGAATGCGCCTGAACGTTTGCGAATTTACATCCGAAAAGCTCCTTCGCGCGCTCAATGGCAATGTTCTCTACCACGTCAACGCATTCACAGCCGCCGTAATATCTTTTGCCGGGGTAGCCCTCGGCATATTTGTTTGTAAGCACGCTTCCCATAGCCGCCATAACCGCGGGGGAAACAATGTTCTCCGATGCGATGAGCTCAATGTTGCGTCTCTGCCTTGAAAGCTCGTCCTGCATAGCTTTGCCAACTTCGGGGTCCGCCTTTGAAACAAAACCTATTGTGTCAAGATAATCTGCGAACAACAGCAATCACTCCTTTGTGATATTATAAGTTTACCATCCCTTAATATATCATATAAATACAAGCCGTGTCAAACCGCAAAATAACTAAATATACTCTCCTTATCCGCCGCCCCGGTATGCACATTAAAAACCTCTTGTATTTTTTTTCGCTTTAATATATAATTTAATGGATATTACTCGACAGGAGCTGAAACAATGGATCCCATCAAAGTAGATTTTTCAAAGGAACGCGCAACAAAAAAGAAAGAAATCGTCATCCCGCCCGAAAAAGGCGCGCTTAAAATCATTTTAAGCATAATCGGCGCCCTCATCGTCGCGGTTGTCGCGTTTTATGTAATGGTTCCCGCCATCAACCCGAAATCCTATGATTTCTATCTCTATATCGGCATTGTCGCGGCCGCCTTCATCGCCTGCCTCACTATCCTCACAGGCGCTTCAAAAAGGCCCGAATATATGCCCTACGTCAAGCGCAAATCAATCGTTCCAGCAATAATCATCGGCATTCTCGCCCTCACCGTCGGCATCGGCTGGGTCGTTTCCAGCGTGTTCTTCCACGCGGGCAGATACAGCGAGCTCATCTCCAACACAAGACCGCTCTACGCTCAGGAGAAGCTTGACGCCAACAGCGCCTTCAACGGTTCAACCGGCATCCAGAAGGGCAGTCTCAGGGACGAACTCAACGAAGAAACGGCGGAGAGCTTTTCTTCAATCCCCAAGCTCGACGAAGACGCCGCCTCCTCCCTCGCCACAAGAGCCCTCTCGGAGCTTGCATCCTTAGGCAAGGTCTCGCAGTTCACCGTCTACCCCGAATACACGCAGATAAACTACCGCGAACAGCCCGTGCGTGTTGTTCCCCTTCAGTATTCCAACATAATCAAATGGATAACCAACACAGGCGAAGGTCTCCCCGGCTACATCATAGTCGATATGGCGGATGAAAGCACCTCCTTTGTAGAGTGCACCGATGACAAGGGCGGCTACGTCCGCTACTCCCCCGCGGAGCACTTCAACGAGCTCTTAAAACGCCACCTGCGTTTTGAATACCCGACCTATATGTTCGGCGACTCCACCTTCGAGATTGATGACAGCGGCAAGCCCTTCTGGGTAACCCCCGTCATTGACAAAACCATCGGTCTTTTCGGCGGCGAAGATGTCAAGGGCATCATCCTGTGCGAGGCGGACGGCACCTGTCACGAATACACAATAAAAGAGATAATCGACGGCAGCAAGGACGGCTACGATTTAACCTGGCTCGACAGAATCTACAACTCCGACATGCTCGTCTCACAGTATAATTATTTCGGCAAATTCAACGGCGGCTTCTGGAACTCCCTGCTCGGTCAGAAAAACGTCTATGTTTCAACCAGCGGCTACAACTACATCGCAAAAGACGACGATGTTTATATGTATACCGGCATAACCTCAATAACCAGCGACGATTCAATCACCGGCTTCATCCTTATCAACCAGAGAACAAAACAGTCGATTTACTATGAGGTCCCCGGCGGCACCGAGACCTCCGCGCAGGAGGCGGCTGAAGGCAGAGTCAAGGAGAAGGGCTACACAGCAACCTTCCCGCTCCTTCTCAACATAGGCGGCGAGCCCACCTACTTCCTCTCGCTCAAGGACGCATCGAGCATCGTTCAGCAGTATGCTCTCATAAACGTCCGCCAATATAACAAAATCGGCGCAACGGGCGACAATATGTCCTCCTGCCTCAAGGAGTATATAGACGACCTCGAAGGCAACGGCATCAAAACAAACATTGACGCCGAGGATGTCGAAGACCAGATTGAAAACGAGGCAAACGGCACCGCCCCCGACAAGACACAGCCCGGCACCGACGCAAACACCAAGCCCGAAGGCGCAACACCCGAAAAGCCCGCAGCCCCCGAAGGCGCAATTACGGGCACAGTTGCCGACATCCGCGAGGCGGTCATCGGCGGCAACACCGTCTATTATGTCAAGCTCGCGCAAGGCAGCACCTATTATTCAATCTCCGCCTCCGACTGTGAAGACGCAATCATCCTCTCAAAGGGCGACAGCGTCGCAATAACCGTCAACGGCTCCCCCGACGGCGCAATAGTCAAAGCGGACGACCTTAAAATTCAATAAAAACCAGGGCGGGCGGTTTACAATCGCCCGCCCGCTTTTCAATATCACCGCAATCCCCCCGCAACCCGTAGGGGCGATTATCAATCGCCCGCCGTTTTAATTGCATTTTCCCAAAAAAACTGTCATTCTGAGCCGCAGGCGAAGAATCTCTTGCATCGGCGATTATCAATCGCCCGCCGTTTTAATTGCAATTCCCCCAAGAGCCCCAATCTCCCGTAAAAGAGGTAACTCCCATGAAAAACAACCCGACCGCACAGCAAAAAGGTCTCAACCCCTTCCTGCCTTTCGGCACCTATATCGCCGACGGCGAGCCCAAGGTTTTCGGCGGCAGAGTCTGGCTCTACGGCTCTTATGACCTTTTTGACGGCGGCTACTGCAGCAGGGAATATCACGTTTACTCCGCCCCCGACGACGACCTCACCGACTGGACGGAGCACGGCGTGAGCTTCACCGTTGACGATGTCCCCTGGTCCGACGCCGTTCTCTACGCCCCCGACGCCCTTTATCACAACGGCAGATATTATCTCTTCTTCTGCCTCTCCGACGGCAGCGAGGGCGTGGCGGAAAGCGACCGTCCCGAAGGCCCCTTCACAAACGCCCGCCGGATAACTCTTGACGGCAGACCGATTGAGGGCATCGACCCCTCCGTCCTTGAATACGACGGCAGAATCTTCTACACCTGGGGGCAGTTCAACCTTAAAATCGGCGAGCTTGCCGACGACCTCTGCTCATTGAAGCCCGGCACCGTGCGTGACCGCATACTCACCAACGAAGACGGAGCGCAGGGCTTTCACGAGGGCTCGTCCCTGCGCAGAGTCGGCGACAGCTTCTGTATGATTTACGCCTCCGAGTATTCGCCCGAATACCCCCATAACGGCGCCCGCCCGACAAAACTCGACTACGCCGTCAGTTCATCGCCCTACGGCCCTTATGAGCGGCGCGGCACCGTCATTGACAACGACGGCTGCGACCCCTCAACCTGGAACAATCACGGCTCAATCATAAAAATCAACGGCGAATGGTTCGTCTTTTACCACGCCTCCTCAAACAATTCCCAATTCTCGCGCAGGGCGAGAGCCGAGCGCATCGAGGTCGATGAGGCAAACTGCATAATCTGTCAGGCTCAGCCCTCTTCGCGCGGATTTCTGAGCGCCCTTACGCCCTCTCTGTTAAAATCCCCCGTCAACGCCTGCCGCTTTTACGGCGGCGCTTACGTCACACAAAAGGCAGGCAGCTTCCCCGCAACGGGCATAAAAAACGGCTCGGGCTTCGTTTTCAGCCCCGTTCAATTTGAGAACGGCGATTATTCCCTCACCCTTGATTATAAAGCGGAAGCTCCGGCAAATCTGTCCGTTTATATCGGCAAAAACCCCGCCGCAGATGTCCGTCTTTCCGAAGATTCCGCTGAAATCTCATTTGATTTTACCGCGCCCTCCTGCCTCGATGAACTCCGCTTTGAGTTTTCGGGCACAGAAGGCGTCAGCCTGTGCGAAATCTTTTCGCTCAACCTCGAAAAAATCCGTAACAAGCAGGAGTGATAATATGAAAATCCTGAATCAGGGCGTCGTTTTCCGCCTTGAAAAAAGCTTTTTCGCCTATCAGGCGTGGCCCTCCGCCTGCGTTGACGAGAACGGCACCGTATATGTCGTCTGCTCGGGGCTTCGCGCAGGTCACCTCTGCCCCTTCGGCAGGGTGGTTCTTTTAAAAAGCCGCGACGGCGGCGAAAGCTGGTCGCTCCCATCGGTTGTCGGCGGCGGTTATCTCGACGAACGCGACCCCGGCATATTGTATCTCGGCGGCGGCAGAATGCTCCTTACAAGAGCGTCCCACCCCGCGCGCAATTACGAAAACGATTATCTCGACTGGATTCACGGCGACAGCGGAGACAAGGGCGTCGCCCTCGTCAGAGAGTATTCCTCTCTGCCCGAAAGCGACAGGGCAGGCGGCTGTTTTTACCGCTTTTTATATGATTACGGCGAAAAGGCGGGTGATGAAAAGCGCATCCCCGTTCATACCCCGCACGGTCCCGTCCTGCTTTCCGACGGCACTGTTTTCTATTTCGGCAAAGAGCTTTACAACGCCGACACCTTCTCCGCCTTTGTCAGCTCCGACGGCGGCAAAACCTTTTCAAAGGCGGGCAGTTTTCCATATCCCGACGGCTTCAATGCGGATATGCTCCACGAAGTGCACTGCGCCGAACTCCCCGACGGCAGAATAATGGCTGTCTTCCGCGCCCACCTCGAAGAAAATGACGATTATTTCACAATGCTTTGCTCTTTTTCATCCGATAAAGGCAGGTCGTGGAGCGCACTCGAGCCCACCGGCATCTGCGGCTCTCCCCCTCACCTTTGCAACGCAAACGGCAGAATCATCCTGAGCTACGGCAGGCGCGTGCCTCAATACGGCATCTACGCCCGCGAGGTCTTCCCCGACGGCAGTATCTCCAAAGAGGAATACAAGCTCTTCGACGGCGCCGATGACGACCTCGGCTACCCCGCGACGGTTATGCTTCCCGACCAAACCCTGCTGACCGTCTTTTACGCAAAATACCCCGGTGATGAAAAAACCTCAATTCTCTATACAAAATGGACTCTTGAATAAAAGAGTAAAAAAGCAGACCGCAGGATTTATCCTGCGGGTCGTAAACCAGTATTATTGGATTTTTCTAGATAATACTGAAAAGTCAATATTACCAAGAGATTCGGCGTGATTTCGGTCACGCCGATATTTCTTTGTCCTGGGCATTTTTTGATTCTTCGGCATATTGCAGAAGCTTGTTGACGGGTATGAAACCAACAAAATCATATTTGATATGAATTTTGCGGATTCGGTATTTCTTTGAAGTAGACAATTTCGGCTTCTTTGAATAAATAATGCACTCGCCGTCGTCATCATCAATCTCGATATTCCCATCTGTGTCATTAGGCACATCTGCGTTTTCGATGTATATGCCCTGAATCAGTTCGTGAAGATTGTAGCCGTTCAGGCCGTCATCTTCAAAGTGAGCCTTGATAAGTGAAACAAACTTGTCAACGCTCTCTGTATTCTGTTCCTGTGTTTCAATGCGCTTCTTTAACTGTATTGCTTTTGCTTTGAGATCTTCCTGCTCAGAATCATATTGCTCGGATAACATCTGAAATCTCTTATCGGACAGTTTGCCGTTTGCGTTATCCTCATAGGTCTTAATATAAAGCCTGTCAATTTCAGATATGCGCGCCTCAGTCTGAGCGAGATGCTTTTGCATAACTTTTAATTCCTGTTTGCTGACGATTTCATTCGCCTGCTTCATATATTCCCTGAAGAAAGCTTCATGATAATATACATAAGAGATGACTTCCTTAAGATGACGCCAGACCAACGATTCAAGAATCTCCGCCCTAATAAAGTGGGTTTTACATTTTTGATGGTCCTTATGGTGACCTGAGCATTCAAAAAAATCCTGCTTTGATTCGAAATTGTTCGCTGTGCAGTAATACATATTACTGCCGCAATCATAGCAATATAGCAAGCCCGAAAACATATGACTTTTGCCCGTCTTTGTTTTACGGTGGCGCTTTTCGCGGATAATCTGAACCTTGTCAAAAGTATCTTGATCTATGATTGCTTCATGGGTTCCGGGAGTGATAATCTGATTCTCTAAAGGATTTCGCCTCTGCTTTTTATCCCATAATGAATTGGTATAGGTCTTGAAGGCAACAGTACAACCGGTGTAATCACGTCGCTCAAGTATATGAACGACTGTGTTTTTGTTCCACTTGAAAGGACTATCTTTAACAGCATTATGAACCGGTAACCCTTTTGATATTTTATATGCGGTCGGATTTAATATCTTTTCAGCTGTCAGCTGATTGGCAATCTGGCTCGGGCCTCTCCCTTCAAGGCAAAGCTTGAATATATGCTTTATCACTTCTGCCGCCTCTTCATCAACTATCCAGTGATTGGGATCTTCAGGATCTTTGATATAGCCGTAAGGGATTATTGTCGTAAGAGTTTTGCCGCTTTCGCCTTTCATACGGTTTACAGCACGAATCTTTCTGCTGGTATCAAGCGGATAAAACTCATTGAACAGATTCTTGAATAATGCCATATCATTGTCGGTGCTGCCGGGATTGGCAGAGTCATAATTGTCGTTTACGGCTATGTATCGGACTTCCAACTGCGGAAACACATATTTCTGATAATAGCCAACCATTGTAGAGTCTCTGCCGAGTCTGCTCAGGTCCTTGGTTACAAGAGCTGATATCTTACCGTTCTGCATATCTGAAAGCATCTGCTGAAAACCGGGTCTGTCGAAATTGGTGCCGGTATATCCGTCATCAACATAGAAAACGGGATTTGAAAATCTGTTCTCTTTGGCATAGTTCAGAAGCATTTCCTTCTGATTTTGAATACTCATTGATTCGCCGAGGCGTTCATCTTCCTGGGACAATCTGCAATACAGTGCTGTGATTTTGTTTGTTGCCGTATTCACGTTTTCCTCCTTTTCTGCGGCAACTGTCATTGATACAGGGTTGGTTACTTTATCATTACGGTCAGAGAGTTTATTCATTGCTTTCACTCTCCTGACCGGTAATGTCGCTGTCGATTTTATTCATATTGTCTATTACATTATCGATAATCCGTTTCAGTTTATTATGAAGAAAAGTTTCACCTTCATAGGTTCCGTCAACAACATATTTTACGCTTTTCTCTTCATCATCAATTCTGAATTCAGGCAGCCAGAAAGCGGCAACATTATTGACAGTCATATTGCCGTTTTCATCAAAGGAAGCAAGATTGTTTTCGTGCGGCGGCGACGGAGCTTTTTCTTCATCGGGATTCTTGTAGTAGTATTCAATTATCTCGTCTGCCAATGCTATTGTATCATCAAATTCATTTTTCTTCAATTGTCACTCACCAACTGTTCTTTAAAAAAATCACATAAAACCAATAACAATTATACTTAAAAACTTCTAAGGTGAGTGTATTATACAGCAAACAAATGTTCGAGTCAATAGATTTTTTGTAGAAATATATTTGCTGTCGCTTTTAAGTGACTACAAATTTTTTCAGCATTAAAAATGCGCTTATCTAAAAACTTGAAACATTTAATTTAACAACTGTTTCCGAAATAATCACCATTCAATTTCAAACCATCAACAAAAATGCCTCCGGCAGATTCAGAACAATTACTCTGAATTTTATCGCCGAGGGCATAACTGTTTTTATTTTCGGCTCATTGATTTTATCAATGATGTGTGAGGGTGTTAGGGATGCTTCCCTGACAAGTTTGTGTTTGTGGGAACAGACACATTGCTTGCTAAGAAACGTTTTTGATAAATTGTAATCTAGATATTTTTATATAATTTCGGCAGCGCTTTTTGCGCTGCCGTTTTTCATTTCGAAAAATAATTTCAAAAATTATTCAACTTTTTTCAAAAAATTTCAAACTATTTTCAATTTTGTTTCGCCTTAAAAGTGAAAAGAGCGAAAAACGCTCAAATAATTGGCTTAATGCCGGGAGGAATAATAATGAACGAACAGTTACACAAAGAAAATATCAATGACATTATCACGGAATACGGAGAAATGCTGAAAGAGGCAAAGTCCAAGCAAATCGCGGCAATGATATCGTTCGGTATTACAATTATAAGCACAATCGCATTTTTTATCAGCGGATTTGGTGACAGCGATCTGGCTGCCGTTGTTTTTCTCATATCCATCGCTGTCGGACTTATTTCCGCAATAACAGCCGCTGTTCTGGCGGTTAAAGCAGATAATCATATAAAGAACATTCAATATGAAAAAGAAGAAGAATTCTATTCGATTGTTTATGCGGGGATGATCAGCGATGAAATCAACGGAGAGCATCTCGGGACATATATTCAGAAGCAAAAAAAGCAAATCAATAAAAACCTGGGTGAAATAATCGAAGGGCGTTCCGATACTTTTCAAGGTGTTTTTGAAGGAAAAAAATATACCCTGTCTTCCGATTATGCCAAAATCATTTCTCAAATTAAAACGAAAGACGGGTCCGCTTACGACTATAAAACAGACGATGTGTTCAGCGGAACGGATTTATCGATTGACTCACGAAGAGAAACATCCGCAAATATATTGCTGAAAACTTCATTTTCTGCCGGAAGCGAAAATCCGACAATGAAAGCGGTCAGGATGGATGACAAAAGATTCAAGTATCAGGTTTATTCCAACGATGAAATTGCCGCATTTAAATATCTGACACCGGGTGTTATGTCCGATCTGAATGATATTAAAAACACTTTCAATGTTACGGAAATCAAAGCTAACGGCAACGACTTTATAATAAATGTTTCCGATAGGTTAATACAGCAATGCATAAGATTCAATTTTAAAGGCAGCGCAAAAAGAATGCAGAAAAAATACACATATGAAAACATTTATCAACTGACACATCCGCAAGCACTTAATGTCATAAAACTTATTAGATGCACATTGCCCGTAACAGGCAGTGTAAATGAATAATAAAAGGAGATAAACACAATGGAAAAGACTTTGCTGATTATTGCCGGATTATTTGCTTTTTCAATTCTGATTTATATTATCAAAACCCGCAATTATTTCAAATTCCAGCGGCAGGAGGTCGAAGCTGCCCGTTCGGGAATTGAAATTGCGCTTACAAACCGTTATGACACTCTTGTGAAACTGAACGCGACAGTGAAGGGATACGCCGGCCATGAATCTTCCGTTCTGGAAAATGTTACAAAGCTCAGAAAAGGTATGAGCGGCGAGGAACTTTCAGCAGTAAACAATGAACTCGGAGCAGCTCTGTCTCAGATAAATGCTCTTGCCGAAAACTATCCCGAACTCAAAGCAAACGAGAATTTTATGCATCTGCAGGATGCCATTTATGATCTTGAAAACACTCTTCAGGCAACAAGGCGAAAATACAACCTTGAAGTCTCGGAGCTCAACAAAAAAATACAGGGTTTTCCCAGCAACATTATCGCAAACTTTATGAATGAGAAAACCGAGAGTTATTTTGAAGCGGAAGAACATAAAAAACAGGATTACAGCATCGAATTTTAACTTTGAATACGAGACGGCGCCCCTACTTGTCAATTGATTTTCGGTTTATTTCGTTGTCAACTTAAAAACATTAAGGAGTGATGCTTATTGACTCTGGATGATCTTATCCGCATCAGTTTAAAACTCGCAGCAGAAGAAACGGAGATGACGGACAAGAAAAAAGTTGAGCTCCTGTTGAGGATTCTTACTGCGTTTCTGAGCAAAAGCCTTCAGTAAGCGGTTACGGCCGTCCTTTCCTTCCGGCGGCGTCGTTGTCAGAAATATATTGTTAAGCCAATCCGTGCATGTCTCAATGCAAAGCGATGACGGCGCTGTCGGCAGGAGAGGACGGCTTTGCCCCGGAACAATTTAATCAGGTGATATTTAAATGTTGACTTATTTACTTGAAATAGTATATAATTATTACGCTGGATTGGCTTACAGCGAAAGGATTTTAATATTGATTAATAATGCCTGACTTGTCACTTTTTCCGGAAGACACTTTTCGGAAACAAATCTATCTGACGGGTTGGGTTTTTGCGTTTGTTAAGGTGATTTAATGGGTATTGACAAAACCGCTCTTTCCAAATTGATAATAAAACTGCAGCAGGGCGACGGTATGGTGTTTGAGGATATTTACAACGCCACCCGTGAGTCGGCTTATTTCACTGCGCTCAAAATATCAAAAAGCGAAGATAACGCCGAAGATATCTTGCAGGAATCATACATTTATATGCTTGAAAACATCGGAGCGGTTGAAAATCCCGATTCTTTTCAAAGCTGGTTCAATCGTGTTGTAGCAAACAAGGCAAAGGATTTGCTGCGTAAGAATCACCCTGAGCGTTTTGCCGACGCTTATTTTTCAAATGATGAAGGTGAAGAAGCCTCGATAATGGATTTCGTCGAAAATGAGGACGAAAGCTTTATTCCTGAGGCAAGTCTTGACAATGCCGAACTTGCCCACGAGGTTATGAAAATGATAGATTCGCTCGGTGACGATAAAAGAACGGCAGTTGTTCTTTATTATTATAATGATATGACAACTAAAGAGATTGCCGAGTCTCTGTACGTAAATGAAAACACGGTGAAAAGCCGCCTGGTGCAAGCAAAAAAGGATCTCGTCAGGGCAATCTCCGAATATGAGAAAAAGCACGGCAAACTTCTCGGAGTTGCTCCGATATCTGTCGTCAGATGGGCTCTCAGACATTCAGGAACGGATTCTTTCCGAAAAGAATATTCTGACTTTGCTCCTTTACTTGAAAAAGTTCAGGAGCTTGAGTCACAGGGCTTTTCAGTGCTTGAAAAATTCAAGTTCCATATTGCTGATTTCTTCTCGCATTTCGGTTCTGCGGGCTCCTCTCACGACAAAGGAGCGGGTTTGAAACCGGTTGCGGCGATAATCGCCACCGCAGGTGTTATCGGCGGCGCGGTCGCGGGCACAAACGCAATCAGAAGCAGGAACAGCGAGAAAAACGCCGAAACCACAACGACTGTTGTTGAGCAGATTGACGAGCAGAAACTCAACACGGCGGAAACAACAATAAAACGCTCCGATGAGGATTCAAACTTCCTCGGCGAAACGCTGGAGGTGCCGGAGGGCGAAATGATTGAGGTGCGCTCCAATCTCGTAACAGGCAGATACGGCGTGCGCTTTTCGTCACAGGATTATGCGCGCAACACGCGAAACGGCGTTGAAACATATTACGGCAAGCCCGTTGCCGACAGATCGGGCTTCTCGGCAACCTACGATGAAATGCTGCCGTATGCCAAGCAGAATATGCAGACTTACTCGGGCGAAATAACATCGGTTTTAAACAAAATCAATGATATACGGTCGGGCTCAGGTTCGAGTTCGCTCACTCAGGATGAAAAGCTTTCCGAGCAGGCGGGGGTCCGGGCTGAGGAGATAGCGTGGTCGGGCAGGCAGAATTCCATCCGTCCCGACGGCACGAGCTACACCACGGTTTTTGACCAGAACGGCTACACCTCGGGCACACGGCTTGAGGTGAGGGCATACGGCAAAACGGCTGCCGATATTTTCGACACGCTCTCGTCGGATGAAAGTATAAAGAACCGCGATATAAGTAAAATCGGCGTGGGCGTTTCCGAAAACCCCGAAACGGGGGTGCTGACCTTTGTTGTTCATCTCTACTCGGAAAGAGGCAGTCTGGAGAACATTATCGGTATAGGCGAAATTTTCAGAGACAGGAAAGATGACATTTCCGATATAGGAACGGAATTTGCCGGTGACAGAATTGAAAATCTCAATAATTTTGCAGAAGAAATAAAAGATGTTCCCGTTATCGGTCCTCTTCTTACAAGCGACACTCCTCTTGATGTTGTAACTATGAAAATAAATGAATGGATTGAGAGCATCCGTGAACAGCGAACAGAAAAAAAAGAAATGGGGAATTAAGGTGAAGAGTATGACAACGGTAAAAAAACTTATTTGTGTTATATGCTCGGTCGCATTGTTTTTGCCGTTTGCGGTTGTCGGATCCGCTTATGACAGCGCATATAACAATGATATTGACAATCTCGGCTGTGTCACAAAAGTTGAAGATCAGGGCAGCCGCGAAGCATGTCTTACTTACGCCCTTGCATCAACCGCCGGCAGTTTTTACTGCAAAGCTTATAACAACGGCAAATCGACAAACAAAGCGATTTTTAAGGGCGCGGTCCTGGCTGACAAAGTAGGCGACTCAACAAATTTCGGCACCGTGCTTTATTCATCTGTCAAATATGATCTCGGTAATAATTGCTATATCACGGGAATTGAAAACCTTACAGGCAGAGGTGACAGATACTTAAAGCAGAAAATCAAAGAGAACGGAGCAATTTTCGCCGCGATTCCTCTGCCCGAAAACGGATTTGAAAACGATACATTTTACAACAGACAAAATGCTTCGCTGAATTGTTATAAGGACAAAAGCAGACAGTTGGAAGGCTTCACGAAAAACCACGCTGTTTCCATAGTCGGATGGGATGACAGTTACAACCGTGACAATTATAACGGTTCACAGAAAAACGGCGCTTGGATATGCAAAAACAGTTACGGTGAAAACTTCGGAAAAAACGGTTATTTTTATCTTTCATATAACTACACAAAGCATTTTCTTTATGCCGCCTCGGTTGAAGTTACTCAATATCCCGAAATTCTGTCTGCCGAAACCGCTGATAGCTTCTGGCTCGGCTTATTCAGGGCAGGCGCGGTCGGCTTCAGAAGCGGCAGTTATATTGACGCCGCCGAAATAAAGATTGCCGGCAAAAACAAAGCGGAGCAAACCGTTAAAACGGATGTAGTAAACGGCTATAATTTTATTGCACTTGAAAATCCTATGAGATACTCCGATATAAAAGTAACAGTTGACGGTCGTGAGATTGATTCTGACAGTTTAATCCGATATATTGTAAAACCGGGTAAACAATTATCCGTTCCCGCAAAGCCAGTCAAAACGGAAAACTGGCTTACGGATGTTGACAGACTTAAAGTTGATTTGACGGAGAATCTGCTTCTGGCTTACAGCTATGATGAAAACGACAACTCTGTAAATCACAAAGTTGCTCTTCGTTCCGTTGACAACAGGTTTGTGATATCTCCGCGCGACGGCTACCGTTTTACGGAAGATACCATTGTAAATATAGAAATGACGCAGGTAGACAGAGTTGATCCCGTAACATACAGCGGAACCGTATCGGAACTTGTAAACAATCCAGATGTGGATTTTGTCTTTTCCGAAGACAGAATAATTATAAGGAGCAAAGACATCGGCGGAGCGTTTGTCTCGGGTGTTCGGCTGGAACTCGATGAAAACAGCAAAATAAAAGATGTTTATCTTCTTGAAGACAACGGCTCGTCACATAAACTCGATAAAGCGTCTTACAGTATCAGCCCTGAAGAAATTCCCGACAAAGGTTATTACTATGCCTCTATTATAATTGACGGTTTTTACGCGGCGGATGATTTCAAAGTTGTTATAACGCGCGCTGACGACACGGATGAAACATATCAGGCGGATGTTGCTTCCGACGGTGATAAAATATCCGTCGGCATTATAATAGAAATACCGGAAATTGAAAGCATCATTGACACGCTGATATCTTTCTGGCTCTTAATAATGAGATTGTTCGCCGATTTATAACAGTGCATCAGCTTTGTATAATTATTTATGGCAAGGGGGAAATGTTTGTGAAAGCAAGCAAAAGATTGTTAAAAAGAGCGCTGGCTTTTCTGCTATGCTTTGTTATGCTGTTCGGCACCGCACCGCTTGACGGCATAGCTCAGCTTGACTTTTCACATATCGGTGCGCTGAATATTGACTTCTCTCCCGTAAAAACTCTCCTGAACCGCATTTTAGACATCCACTTGCCCGAAATAAAACTGCTCGGTTTCGGTTTTTTCGGCACAAAAGCGAGCGCAGATGAGGATACACCGACATATTCGGGTTACTGCGGCTATGACAGCAATGAAGACGGAGAAGCGGACAATAATTTAACATGGGAGTATTATGACAGCAGCAAAACGCTCTATATTAAGGGCGTAGGTGCGATGATGAATTACACGGCAACCGCCCCGGCACCGTGGTATTCGGCAACAACGCAAAATCAGTGGACCGTTTGCCCGATAACAACCATTGAAATTGAAAACACCGTTAGAACAATAGGTAATTATGCTTTCGCAGGGATGCTTAATGCGTTAAACTTTTATATACCGGACGGTGTTCAGTCCATTGGTTCATACGCTTTTTACCGTGGGTCAATTATAACAATCGGCGGAATTACAATTCCTGCTTCGGCTTCAAATATATTTAATAACAATAATTCTCCGCTTGATTCAAGCATAATAATACCGTCAAGCGTAAAAAGCATCAGCCAAACCGCTTTAAGCGGTGCTTTTACGGCATATTATTTCGGCGAAGATTGTTGCATAGCTGACAATGTTCCGGTTGAACAGAATATAAGTTCTTTGAATATAACTCCTTCTAACAGTGTAAAATGCTTTTTCGGCTGCATTACAGGCAACTGCGGTGATGTATCCTGGGCAGCGATTCCGTTCAGTTCCGCTTTGTCGGAAAATTATATCAACGACAAACTGATTGTTAGAGGCAACGGTGTCTGCGGTGACGGTCAGCAATTGGTTAACAAAGCCGCGGACGAATTAAACAACATAGTATCTGTTGATTTTTCAGACGGTATTACGGAAATCGCAGATAACGCGTTCGCAAATTTCAACCGTTTAATTTATCTGGATTCACCGGGCGGCATTAAAAAAATCGGTGAAAAAGCTTTCGGCACAAACAATCCCTCACGTGGCGAGAACGATGATTACACCCTGTCTTATTCAACGCTGAAAAATAACATATATATTTCCGTAAAATGGCTCATCAAGAGCGGAACAGGTTTAAATGTTCCATACGGCACAACCCTAATCGCCGGCGGCGCGGGTTTCTCTTCCAGTCTGACATCTGTGGAAATACCTTTAGGCGTTGAATACATCGGTAAAAACGCGTTCAAAAACTGTGTGAATCTCTCGGCCGCTTATTATATGGGGTATAATTCTGACTGGATATTGTTTAAAGAAAAAATCGAACCCGAAGGCAACGGGTATCTGCTTAATGCTACGCATCTTATTCCACCTTTAACATTTAATATCAATAATGGTTGTACCGGCGAATGGGTATGGGATGCGGATGACACGGCAACGCTTACAATAAGCGCCCAAGTCAATTATGCATCAATCAATGAAATTCCCGAATATTATAATAATATAGATTTAAAACAAAGAGTTACCTCTTTATTAATTGATGATGAAAACGGAGCGATAAAGGAAATCGGCGATTCCGTATTTCAGGGGTATACGCTTCTTGAAAATATTACTCTGACAAACACTGTTAAGCGTATCGGCGTGAATGTTTTTGCAGGTACGGCTTATTACGGGAACGCATCAAACTGGGAAAACGGCGTATTGTATATCGGTGACTGTCTTATTAAAGCCGCTTCCTCCGTCACCGAAACTTACACTGTAAAAAACGGCACAAGGCTGATTGCTGATTCCGCTTTTGAAAACTGTTCGGGGCTTACCGGAATTGTTATTCCGGACAGCGTTGAAATTATAGGCGGCTCCGCTTTTAAAAACTGCACGGGGCTTTCGGAGATTAGTCTTCCCGACGGCGCGGTTGATATCCGCCCCGACGCTTTCAGCAACACCGCGTATTATGACAACAACAGCAACTGGCTTTTGTCAGCCGCGGGTTTTAAAGAACTGTATTTGGCTAACATTCTTCTCAAAGTTCGGCGCGGTTATTCCGATTTACATTTTTATCAGACGAAAAACACGGTTGAGTATATTGCCGACGGTGCATTCTCCGACCTTGTTTCCGTTTGGGAATATTATATTATGAACAAAAACACCGTTTTGACACGAAACGCGTTTGAGGGAGTAAACAATTCATTTACCCTGTATTATTACGGCACGCAGAGTGAGTGGAACAGCACAAACGGCGGGTTTAATGATAACGGCATTACTCTGCAATTTCTATCGGATACGGACTTTTTTATCTATTCAAAACCAACCTCTTCGCCAACAACAATAATTATAAATGGCCTGAAACGCCCGTTAAGGGATCTTGTAATCCCGGAAACACTCGAAGGTAAAAATGTAACAGCAATAAGCCGCTCGGCCTTCGCCGACACGAATTACATCAACAATCTGATTGAATCGGTTTATATATCGCAGAATGTTACAAAAATCGGTGAAAACAGAACCGGTGTTTTCATCTGGCTTTTAGTCCCCGGTGCATTCAGAGGTTGCGGTAATGTTGAAACAATAACGGTCTCGGAAGACAACACGACTTACCGTTCAACCGACAACTGTCTTATTCAAATATCTGACAATTCAATATATTTCGGATGTAAAAACAGCGTTATACCCGATGACGGGAGCGTTGCGAAAATTAACGACTATGCTTTTTACGGCTGCACCGGAACGGCAAGCATAACCGTTCCGTCAGGCATAACAACAATTGGAACGGATGCGTTTTATGATGTTCCGAATATTTGTTATTCGGGAAGCGCAGACGGTTCACCGTGGGGAGCAAGAAATGTAAACGCTTATGTTGAAGGCAGTCTGATTTACCGAGACAGCACAAAAACCGAATTGCTCGCCTGCTCATCTGAAGCGGCAGAAGCAATAATTCTTCCGTCTTCGGTTGAAACAATTGCCGAAAAAACTTTTTATAACTGCAAAAGAATTACAGGCGTTGCAATACCTTACGGCGTGGAAAGTATTGCCGATGAGGTTTTTTACAGGTGCACCGGTCTAAAAAACATTGCAATTCCCAACAGTGTGGAAAGCATCGGATGCAGGGCTTTTTACGGTTGTTCAGCGCTTGAAAATGTTACAATTCCCAATAGCGTCGAAACTATCGGTTCCGAAGCTTTCAGTGGTTGCACTGGAGTTGAAACAATTGCCATCCCATATTCCGTGACCTCAATCGGGGTGAATGCGTTTTTTAATGTTCTTAACATAACCTACAATGAACAAATGAGTATTATTACCGCAATATTATCACCGTGGGGAGCCAAGTCGTTTAACACATATCAATATGTCGAAAACGGTCTTGTATACTTTGATGAAACAAAAACCGTTCTTACCGGTTGCACTTCAAATGCCGCGGATATTAACGGCAATGTCGCCGTGCCCGACACCGTTCTTGAAGTAGGAGACAAATGTTTCAGCGGCATAAGCAATGTCAAAAGCATTGAATTTGACTCGGAAGAACTGATAGATTTTTCCGAGACAAGTTTTGCAGAGTGTGAAAACCTTGAAACCGTGCTGTCGCCGAATACGTTTGACGGCATAACATTTATGCTTGACGAGCCGGTAAATCTTCTGAAACTGACAAAGACAGCGCAGGATGAAGAAGTTGGAATAAATGATATGAACGGCATTGTTTTCTGTAACAAAAACAAAAAGGGAACATATACTGTTCCCGATCACATTGAATATATCTGTGAAGCCGCGTTTGCAAATTGCATAGACCTTAGTGTCGAAATTCCGGAGAGTGTGACGCTCTTACGTATCTGCGAAAACGCGTTTTTAAACAGCAAAAAATATAATGACTGGAAAGCGCAGGGAGCTGCCAAACTGTTTAAAATCGGCAATTATATAATTTCCGGTAGTGAATCACTGAGTTCTATGACGAGCAGTGATTTTTCAAATATTAAATGTATTGCGGATGCCGCTTTTTCAAAAAGTCCGGAGCTCGCAACCGTTAATTTCGAAAATGCATCGGATATTTATATCGGCACGGGTGCTTTTGACGGCACCGCTTTTGCAAACGGTTTGCAGTGGCAAAACGGCGCAAAATATATCGGAAATCAGCTTTACAAGGTTGATGAAAGCTTCACGGGAAGTTTCAGTGTAAGCGAAGGTATGCTTACAATCAACAACGGAGCGTTCGCGAACTGCGTGAACGTTACGGATGTGATAATTCCGGACAGTGTCGCATACATAGGCAAAAACGCCTTTGAGAACTGTCTGAGCCTTGAAACCGTAACGCTCGGCAACGGACTCAGACAGATAGATACCTGCGCTTTCAAGGATTGTATTTCACTCACCGGCATAACAATTCCCAAAAGTGTTTACAAAATCGGAGACTTCGCATTTATGAACTGCGATTCTCTTGTCAGCTTTAATGTCAGTGCAGGTAACAGTGTCTATAAATCGTCAGAGGGAATTCTTTTCAAGACCGGCATTGAAGGAGACTCTCTTATTCAATACCCCGCGGGGAAAGCGACGGTTGATACCTATACATTGGACTGCGTCCGTGTTGAAAGCTTCGCGTTCAGGAACTGCCGCAACATCAACAATATTGACCCCGGGGAGAATAAAATAGAATTCGGATACAGAAATCCCTTCGCGAAAAGTTCCGCCCTTTATCATTCTGAAAACTATATTGTTTCAGGCGATACTCTTGTTCGCTGGACTGTTCCCAAAGGCGAAGAAGAGGCAACTCTTGATATTTCAAAGGATGAAAGACTGTGCAATATAACAATAATCGGGGCAAACGCTTTTGAAGGCGAGACAAAGCTTAAAAGCATTGTCTTCAACAGAAATCTTGAAGAAATCAAAGAAAGCGCCTTCGAGGGCTGCACAGGTCTAACCGGAATCAGTTTCAAAGGAAGCAAAAGATTATCAATAATCAAAGATCATGCCTTTGACGGTTGTGTCAATCTGAAATCGTTGGAATTTTATGTTGACCCAAGTAACAATGATTCAAATACGAATATGAAAATAATCGGTGATTTTGCTTTTACCGACACAAATGTTCCGGAAAGCGTAACCGAGTGTTTGTCGGACTGCAGTGTAAGCAGCTATGCGTTTCACCGGCATCATTACGAAACGGTCGGCGGATTACCCGCAACCTGCACGGTATCGGGATTAACGACAAAAACCTGTATCGATCCATACTGCGCAAAAACAATAAACATTACCTTGCCCGCTCTCGGTCATATGTTCTCCTTCACAGATAATTACGACGGCACAAAAACAGCAACCTGCAGCCGTAAAGGATGTAACGAATCAATAACATATCCGGTTATTGAAAACAAATCTCTTAAGGACGCAGTAATCAAAGCGGAAAAATCCATCAAAGCCACCCGCGCTTCAAAAGTTACTGTTAAAGCGACAGCAGAAAATGTTCCGTCGGATTATTACCTTGTTATTTATGAAGACGGCGTGTTCTGCGCTAAGGGAAACAATAAATCCGTAACTTATAATATAGATGAACTGACACAGAACAAAGTTTTAACCGTTAAAATCGTTGACAAATACGGTAATCCGGTGCAGGCGGAAAACACGCAGACAGATATTACGGTTGTCATCCGTTTGGGATTCTTTGAAAGACTCATCGAGGTTCTGAAAACTCTTTTATTCAGATTTTGTCAAACAATTATAAATACATAAACCATATAAAAAAGCCTGTTGCATTTTGCAACAGGCTTTTTTTCGCTTTTTCGGGGATTTTGAGTATTTTTAAAAAACCAAATTTTTTTCAAATATTTTCAAACTTTTTCGATTTTTATTTCGCCTTATAAGTGAAAAGAGCAGAAAACGCTCAAAACAATTTGCGGAGGTAAATATGAAAATGCACGGATTCAGTGGTTCCTATCCTTAGCGGAGACAGATAGGACATATTAAGACACAGACAGTAAAAAGTGATTATTAGTAAATATTCGGAGGAAATAAAAATGAAAAAAACATTCACAAAAGTAACGGCAATGGTTCTCGCGTTCATCCTTCTTTTCGGTTCAGCTGTTGCAGGCATCGGCGGCATAGCCGATGTGCTCGACACAATAAGCGTAAGAGCAAGCGCAGCGACGGTTGATGATCTGATTTACGAAACCAACAACGGCGAAATCACGATTACCGGTTACAACGAAAGCCTGAGCGGCGCATTGGTAATACCGAGCGAGATTAACGGTGTTCCGGTAACTGCTATCAAAAGTTATGCTTTTTCGAACAGCAAACTTACCCAGGTTGCTATCCCAAGCAGCATTAAGGAAATGGGCGATTATGCATTTGCAAACAGTAATTTGTTAAGAACGGTCAATTTCCCAAACAACTTAAAGAGCATAAGCAGCAATGCATTCATTAATTGCAGTGCTCTTTCAAATGTAACTATACCGGAAAGCGTCACAACTATCGGTTCATGGGCATTCAACAATTGCGATGCATTGACAAAAATCACCATTCCCGCATCTGTATCTGAAATACAAAGCAGAGCTTTTGAGGGATGTGACTCCCTAAAAGAGGTCGTATTCAGTGCAAGATCGGATGATCAGACCATTATCATCGGAAAAGCCGCTTTTAATGAATGCAAATCACTTTCAAAAATCAATCTGCAGGATTCAAACGCCTTGTCTATAGGTGACTATTCTTTTCAATATTGTGAAGATCTTTCCGACATAACGATCCCCGAAACTGCAGCAATTATAGGTTACTGTGCATTTGACAGATGTTATTCTTTGTCAAGCCTCTCAATATCGGAAGGCGTTTTGTCAATCGGTGACTTTGCATTTCAATATTGTGAATCTCTTACGACAGCAGTGATTCCTAACAGTGTCACAAACATCGGAATAGGTTCTTTCAGTTGCTGCGTTTCCCTTATCAATATTGATTTCGGCAGTATTAAAACAATAAGCGTTAAAGCTTTTGCCGGTTGCACAGGTCTTAAAAATCTTGTAATTCCCGAAGGCGTTACAAGCATAGAAAGCACTGCATTTTCAAATTGTTCCGGACTCATAACCGTTACAATTCCAGACAGTGTTACAAATATAGGCGGTGATGCATTCGGACATTGCTCTAAACTTACAAGTATAATCATACCGGACAGCGTTACAAATATAGGATACTCAGCATTTTATGGTTGTAATAATATTAAAAAAATATATCTGTCAAGAAATGTTGTTAATATCGGTCAGCTTGCCTTTAGTTTTACGGCCCTAACCGATGTTTATTACGGCGGTTCGAATGAAGCATACAGAGATGACAATATTACTTTCGGCGATTTTAATGACACTCTTTTAAATGCGGAATGGCACTATGGAGCAACGGGAATCCCTGAGACCTACACCCTCACCTACAACGCAAACGGCGGCAGCGGCGCTCCCTCTAATCAGACAAGCAACGGTAACATTACTCTTTCAACCGTGAAGCCCACAAGAAGCGGCTATGCCTTCCTCGGCTGGGCAACAAACAGCGACGCAACAACAGCGCAGTATCAGCCCGGCGCAACATATAACCTCACAGCGAACAGCACACTTTACGCGGTTTGGAAGCAGAACCCCGTAACCTACATCCTCACCTACAACGCCAACGGTGGCAGTGGCGCTCCCGCAAATCAGACAGGCAACGGTAACATCACACTTTCAGCTGTCAGCCCCAAAAGAAATGATTATACCTTCCTCGGCTGGGCAACAATCTCAAACGCAACAACAGCGCAGTATCAGCCCGGCGCAACATATAACCTCATCGCGAACAGCGCACTTTACGCGGTATGGCAGAAAAATGAAACTCCCGGCACGGATGATGTCTCAAAGGCAAAAATCACCGCTCCGACCGGCACAAAAGAAATAACCTGGAAATACAAAGCGCATATTACCGCAACGGCAACAGATCTCCCCAAAGGTTATAAAGTCGTTTGGTATGAAGGCGAAACAGCGGTTTGCGAAAACGGCGATTTTACAACCGACAGCCTTACTGCGAAGCACACCTATACGGCGAAAATCGTTGACGGCAGCGGTGAAATTTTCAGCACATCGGCACAGGAAAAAACCGTTACCATAAAAGTCAAAACCGACTTCTTCTCGAAACTCATTTCGTTTTTCGCCATCCTCTTCGGCGGCGGATTAACCGATATCAAGTAAAACATAATTATACCTTCCGCCCCGGCTTAATCGGTCGGGGCAGAGACAGCAAAACCTGATCTTCCCTTCATATTTGATCAAACATTCGATTTTCCAAATTAATAATAAAAGGAGATTTAAAAATGAAAACTGTCAGAAAAGGGATTTCAATTATTCTGGTAATATGTATGCTTATTTCAACATTCGCGTTTATCTGCGCATCAGCTGACACCGGCAGAGTCACCGTCAATGTCAGAGCTGACGCTCCGAAAGCCGGGTTGAAAGCGAATTATTCAATTGAAGTTGACACCGAATATTATGTTCCCGGTCTCTCAGGAATGCCCTTTATTACCGGAATGACCGACGCCGGATTTTACTGTGAAGAATTCGGCAAGGTCCCGACAATGGAAGAGTTTATTGATTATATGTCAGACAAACGCGTTGAAGGTGTTCCGGAAGCGGCAAAATACTATAAAGCATACTATTCGGCATTAAAACAGGCGATGACCGGCGGCATCGCATGGATTGAATATGACGAAAAAGACATTGAAAAGCTTTTTGAACTTGCTCCTGAGTATAAAGATATCGACAGAGCTGGTCTGATTGATATGCTGCTTTCATGCTCGGATGAATGCGGTGTTGAAGAATATGCGGAAATCGACTTTGCCTCCTCGGCAAGATATATGCAACCCGGTGATAAATTCAAAGAAGGCAAGTCTTACGCCTGCCGCGTTTATGCGAGTTATAACATAGAAAAAGAAGCGGATGCTCTGAAAGATGCGATAAACGCTCTTATGCCTTATTGCAGGAAAAAATCGGAAATTGACAATAAGCTCAAAACCGCATCGGAAGACGAAATCACCGCCCTGAACGGCGAACTTGAACAGTTGAAAACGCAGTATGACAAAGAATTGAGAGATTATGAAGCGGTGCGTGACACATTTGAAGAGTTAAGGCAAAAAACACAGTTGAGCGACACCATTCCGGTTATAACCGTAAACGGTGAAAAAACCGAAGAACAAACAAGCGGCGGAGGTTACGGCTACTTCTATGACTTCGGCAAAGCCGAAAAAGCCACGGTAATAGACCTCATTATTGAATTCTTTGAAAACATCGTCAATTTCTTTAAAAACCTGTTTAACTTTTAAAAACACCGTCCTGCCGGATATCCGGCAGGACGGTATTTTCTATCTTATTATGTTTTTACTAAATAATTTAAAGTAACCAACACTGTTCAACATGCCGCATCTGTATTTTTTGTCTGATAATACTGGTTTATGAACATCTGCCTTTTTCCTGCGGTCTTGTTTTTATATTCAGATTTTGTCCGTCATCTCAAAAATGAGCTCTCCTCCGCCCGCTATGTCGGCGTGGCTGATTTTAAAGCTGTCAACCGCCCGTCCGTTGAGAGTCACCGATTTAACATAAATATTCTTCTCGCCCTGATTGCTTACCGTGATTTTCAGCGTCTCACCGTTTTCAAGCGTGATTTGAGCGCCGTCAACCGCAGGCGAGCCGATAAAATAAAACTCCGTGCCCGCGTCGGGATAGAATCCGAGAGCCGAGAACACATACCAGCTGCTCAGCGTTCCGCCGTCGTCGTTGCCGTCAAGCCCGTCAATGTCGGTCGAGAACCTGTTTTTCAGCGTCCAGCGCACCCATTTCTGCGTCAGATCGGGTCTTCCCGCCTCACCGAAAAGGTAGGGCGTGTGTATGTCGTGCTGGTTGCCTATCCAGTATCCGCTGCCCGGGTCAAGCGCCGCCCTCTGCAGTGATGCGTCCTTCATAAAGCTTTCAAGCTCGCGCACAAAATATTCCTCCGTGCCGAACAGGTCCACAAGCCCCTTCACGTCCTGCTGAACGCTCCAGCGCCAGTGCCTCGCTCCGCCCTCGCAGTATGCCCTGAAAAACTGCGTTCCGAAAATATCATCAAAAAACGAGGTGATGTTCGGCGTGAACTTTCCGAAGCTGCCGTCCGAGTTTCTCGGCGCAAAATATTTGTTCTCATCATCCCAGATGTTCCTGTAATACTGCGCCCTTTCCGAGAATCTCTCATAATCCTCATCCTCGCCAAGCGCAAGGGCCATCCCCGCCACTGCCGCGCACTCCCAGGCATATTCCAGCGTTTTCGACACGGAGTATCTCCCGCAAAGGTCGTCGGGCAGGTAGCCGTATTCGTTAAACATGTTTATCTCGTTTTTCAGGTCGTTGTCACCGATTTTTCCGTCGGCGCAGTCCCTCATGTATTCATACGCCTTACGTGCGTCAAAATCAAAGCCCTTAAAAAAGCTTTCGGCAATCACAATGTCGGCGGGGTTGCCGAACATCGAACCCGAATATCCGCCGCCCATCGGCCAGCGCGGCAGAACTCCGCCCTGTTCCGCCATAAGCAGCAGACTTTCAAGGCAGTCCCGCTGAATGTCGGGCGCTATGAGCGAGTAAAGCGAGTGTGCGTTCCTGCAGGTGTCCCACAGCGACATGTCCGTTCTGTAGGTGAAACCGTCTGCAGTGTGAATCTTTTTGTCGAAGCCGAGGTATTCCCCGTTTACGTCCGTAAAAACCGTCGGCATAATCATCGAGTGGTAAAGCGCCGTGTAAAATATCTCTTTTGTATTCTCATCCGCTCCGATTTTAACGGCCGAGAGCCGCTTCTCCCACTCGTCAAGCGCCGATTTCCTGACCTCGTCAAAGCTCTTCCCGCCCGTTTCGGCGTCAAGATTCTCCCTCGCGTTTTCCGCGCTTACAAAGCTTATGCCCGATTTGAGCGTCATTTCTTTTCCGTCAAAGCTGAGTGTTGCGCCCGTCCCGTCTGTCTGCGCCCTTGTCAGCTGCGTGTCGGAGCGCGCAAAAAGGTAAACCTTAAGCCCCTGATATCTTCCGCTGAACGTGCCGAAAAGCGTCGCCTCTCCGCTCACCGTGTTCTCATTTTCGTTTACCGTAATATGAGCGTCCTCAACCCTGCCTCCGCTGAGAACGGAGGCGGCGTCGATATAAACCGCGTTGCCCTTATCCTTCGCAAACGTGTATTTCATAACTCCCGCGTGCGGTGTCGCCGTCATCTCGCACAGTGCGCCCGCCGCAGGCAGATAAACCGCGTAATAGCCGGGGCACGCCTGCTCGCTTTTGTGCGAGAACGCAAGGCAGGCGGGCTTTTCGCCCCTGACGCAGGGCACGGTGCGGAACATTCCGTAGTCCCTCGCCCCCGTGCCGGAGAGCCGCCCCAGACTGAAGCCGAGAATGTGCCTGTGCTCGTAGTAATAACCCGAGGTGTTCGTCTTTATCTGCGCTATACCCCCGACGGCGCAGGTGTCGGGTCCCACCCTCACGCAGCCGAAGGGCGTGCAGGCGGCGGGGCTGAGCATGGCGCACGCCCAGGGTATTCCGCCCGTGCCGATGAACGGGTTTACATACTGCGTCAGCTCCCCCGTTTTCATTTCCGGCATGTCCGTCCTTATTCCCGTTCCGTTCGCAAGCGAAGCGAAAATCATTTCGACCGACACAAACAAAGATATTACCGCCCTGATTATTTTCAGCATAGCAACGCCCCGTTTTCTTTCTGATATATTTCTACTTTAACACAGCTTTATTGTTCTTGCAACGAATTTATTATTATGATAATATAAAACCATATTATTATAGCGAAAGGGTTGCTTCTATGCTTAAAGCGATTATCTCTCTTATCGAGGTCATTGTTTTTTCACTCGGCATTGTTCCCGTCAACACCGCCGTCGATTACGGCGGCGCTCCATACACCCCACCCGCCGTCACAGGGCCGATGAACCTCGCACAAAACGGCTCCTCTCCCTTCACCGTCGTCATCCCCGACGGCGCATCCCCCTGCATTGAAAATGCGGCGGATGTCTTCACCTCCTATTTTAAAAAAATCTGCGGCGCGTCCCTCCCCGTCAAAACAGAGAGCGAAACGTCAGATTTTAAAAACACCGTTCTTCTCGGCGCAGCCGCTTATTCAGAACGCCTTAAACCCTCCGCCGATATTCAGGAGGACGGCTTCGTCCTTTATTCCGACGGCGCCCGCCTCGTCATAAGGGGCGGCTCCGACAGGGGCACCCTCTACGGCGTTTACACCTTCCTTGAAGAATATCTCGGCGTCCGCCGCCTTACCCCGACGCTTGAAAAAGTCCCCGAAAGCAAAGATATTGTCATAGATTCTCACATAAACCGCACCGTTGAGCCCTCATTCGCCATCCGCCGCAACGACTGCGCGGGCACAAACGACGAATACCGCGCCTCAACAAAAATGAACGTTTCCTTCTGGAGCGAAGCGGCAGATTACGGCGGAGCGCTCTCCTACGTTCTGTGGGATGTCACCCTCGACCGCCTTGTGCCCGACTCCCTTTTTGAGGAGCACCCGGACTATTTCGCCCTGGGCGAAGACGGCAAACGCACAACCGACCACGTCTGCCTTTCAAACCCCGCCGTTCTCCCTCTTGCCGTCGAAAACGCGCGGCAGGCGATTCTCGACTGCCCGAGAGAAGATTCAAAACATATCCACATCGGGCAGAAGGATAACGAAAACTACTGCCACTGCAAAACCTGCGAAGCGCTCTATGAAAAATACGGCAGCGTCTGCGCCCCCACCCTCATCTTCACAAACGCCTTCGCGGACGCCCTTGACGACGAGTTCCCCGATTTCACCTTCACCTTCTACGCCTATCAGGAGACGGACCGTCCCCCCGCCGACCTGTCTCTGCGCTGCAACGAAAATGTCGTTCCCGTCCTCTGCGGTCTTCACAAGGCGTGCAGGAGCCACCCGCTCACCGAGTGCGGAGCCGTTGACGGCGACGAAAGCTTTCAGAATCTCTTCGGCGAAAACGAACCTCTGACTGCGCAGGATTTCGCAAACTGGGTAAAGGTCGCCGACAGAACCTATATCTACGACTACACAATAAACTTCCTCAACACAGCCCAGTTCTTCTCAAACTTCGGCACCCTTCAGTCCACAATGAAATATATGCACGACCTCGGCATAACGGGCTATATCTACAACTGCGGCGACGGTCACGAGGCGGCGTTCAACGAGCTTCGCAACTACCTTCTTTGCAAGCTTCAGTGGGATGTCAACTGCGATGTCAGCTACTGGATGAACGAGTTTCTCAAGGGCTATTACGGCGAAGCGGCAGCCCCTTATATAAGAGAGATTTTAGACATCCAGACAGCGCAGATAAGCGCCACCGCCCACGCCTTCGATTTTGACTGGCACTATCAGTCGGGCTTCTACCCGCTTTATACCGTCGCAAAGCTCGACTCCCTCTGGCAAAAGGCGCTCTCAGCCGGCATCACAGAAGCGGAACGCTTCAATGTCGAGTGCGCAAACCTCAGCTGGGAATACTACAAGGCAAACCTCTTCATCGGCAAATACTTCTTCCTCAACCCCCTTCGTATGAAGGCAAACGAGGAGCTTTACGATTCCTTCAAATCCCACGGCTTCAACAGAGTCTGCTCCTTCGGGTTAATCCCCGAAAAAGAGAATCTCACCTTCATCGAGCGCCCCATTGAATGGCGCTGACCTCATATTGAATTATATTTGCGCGTATGCTAATATAAATATTGTTCACGGCAAAACATATTTAGGAGGAATTACATGGCGGATATCGGCAAAAAAGTAACCGGCTTTCTCCACGATGTAAAAACACACTGGAAAACGCCGCCGGAGGGCAAATACGTTCCCTACCGCGAATACAAGGATATTTTCCTTGCGGTCGGCTTCAACTACTCCGGCAACAAGACTCTCGAATACATCGTCTTCGCGGCGTCCTGCTACCTGATGATGTATCACTACAAGTTGCCCTACCTCACGTTCTCGGTCATCAACATCATCAATATGCCCCTGAACTATATCTGGACTATGATGACCTGGTATATCGCCGACAACCTCGGCTTTATGCCGAAAAAGAACGAGCGCAAATTCTACTTCGTCTATATGATGCTCATTGTCATCGGCGTTCTGCTGATTGTCTTTGACCCCTCCGTTCTCTTCAATCAGAGCGGCAGGTTCGTCACCTATATGAACTCCCTCGAGGGCATAAGCTGCTCCTCCGCCTTCAAGATTCTCGGCACGCACATCCTGTGGAACGGCTGGTTCGGCGCGCGCAACATCTTCTGGCGCAAAAAGCTCGTTCCCAAATACGGCAGATACAAATACAGTCTCTACTGCAACGCAATTCCCAAGTGCATAGCCGTAATCCTCATCGGCTGGCTCCCCTTCTACAACATCCCCGATGTCATCACAAGGGTATGGGTCGCAAACCTCATGTTCGCCATCTTCAACTTATTCCCGTTCGACAACTCCCTCGAAATGTGCGCCCAGAACATCAGCCCCGATGTCCGCGAACGCATCTGGGTGCGCACAATCCCCATAAAGCTCTCCCACTTCTTAAACTCCGTCGTGGCAATCCTTATGCCCGTCTTTATCGGTATGCTCCGTTATGAATGGGCGGATATCAACCTCTTCAAATACATAATTCCCGGCTTCTTCATCTTCTGCGTGGCGGTCACAATGATTTTCTCCGGCAGAATCAAGGAGCGCATCCCTCAGCCCCCGCTCGAAAGAAAGGTCTCCATCAGCTTCTGGGACGGTATGTTCGGCGTTATGCGCAACAAATACAAGTGGGTAAACACCGTCGTCAACCTCATCGACTCGCTCGGCAACGGTATGCTCCCCTTCGCCACCATCCTCTACCTCTACACCTTCCGCCTGAGCGGTCTCATCTACTCCCTTCTCGTCGCCCTCGTCTCCTTCGCGGGCACTCCCCCCGACTTCTTCGCGCCTTACTTCTTAAAGCGCTTTTCATACAAACAGTTAATGATTTTCTACCAGCTCTCAAGAGCAATCGGCAACGCGCTCATTGTTGTGGCTCTCCTCTTCCTGGGCGACCGCGTCAACCTCTGCGGCACAATCTGCGTTCTCGTCCTCATCTTTATGGAGATGACAAAAACAATACCCGTCACCGCCGGGCACGATATGGATATACGAATCAACGACTATCAGATGTATCTCTCCGGCGAACGCCTTGAAAATTTCTCAGGCGTCTTCGGCTGGTTCACGGGTCCCATAACCTCGTTTGTAGGTCTGATTATCCCGCTTATGCTCTTAAAATACGGCTTCAACAGCAACTGGGACGTCCTCTTCATCGACTCATCAAGAATAAACATCATCGTCGTTCCCATAATCATTGACATAATCGGCTACGTCCTTATGACAATTCCCTACCTCAAATGGGATTACGACGACCGCAAGCAGGCAATGGTCATGGAGGTCCTCAAAGCCCGCGAGGCGGCAACTCACGGCAGTCTCGACGGCTCCGAAGCGCAGGATGAACCCGCTGAGCCCGCCCCGGCAGATGAAACCCCGGCAGAAAGCGAGGTGACGGTATGAGCCGCAAAGAAAAGCAGAAAAGAGACACAACGGCGGTTTATAACGAGATAAAGCTCGACATCCCCGCCGATGAAGTGTGGACCTATCAGATAGAAGGTCTCAAAGCCCCCTCAATCGGCAAACCGGTTGAAAACGCGGGCAGAAAAAAGGTCATCGTCGTCATCTCCCTGCTCATCGCCATAGGCCTCTCGATTTTCTTCTCCGTTCGCGCCGTTCACAGCGAAACCTACAACTACGAGCAGCTCGAAGACGGCTGGCAGTTCTATAAGTTCAGCAACCCCGGCGACATCACCGAAATCACAATCGACTGCATCGACGGCGACCCCTCAAAGCCGATTACCGAAATCCGCGAATACGCCTTCAACTGCGACGACAAATTAACTGAAATAACCGTCGGCAAAAATGTTAAAAAGATTGACGGCAAATCATTTTACAGCGTGTGGAATCTCCGCAACATCCACGTTGACAAAGACAATCCCAACTACTGCGACCTCGACGGCGTCCTCTACAATAAAGATATGACCGAGGTTATATGCTACCCCATCGACCACGATGCATATCTCAGAGAAAAAGCCGGCATCAAAGAGGAGCTCTGGCCCTGGAGCGAGGGCGGCGGCTATGACGACGCCTACATCGAAAAGGTCCAGACCTATAAGATTCCCGAAACCGTCGTCAAGGTCGGCGAGCTCGCCTTCAACTACGCAAACCTCGTCACCGTCTGTCTCCCCGAAGGTCTCAGAACAATCGAAACGCTCGCGTTCTTCAAGTCAACCTCGCTTGCAAACATCATCACCTATAACGCAGGCGGCCGGTATCTCTCCCTGCCCGAAGGTCTTGAATATATCGGCTCCGACGCCTTCAGCTACGACCAGGCGCTCAGCTATATGTTCATCCCGTCGAGCGTTAAATATATCGGTCACCACGCCTTCTGGGACACCTGCTACAAAGAGGACGGCGAGGTCAGAGGCGTCAATGTAATGAATGTCGCCCTCGGCGAAGAGGAGTTCAGAACCCTCGTTGACTCAAACGACCACTGGCTCCCCAGCTACGACTGGAAACTCCTCAAAAAAACAATCGACACCAACTACTCCGCCACCCGCCAACCCCTCGAAAACAAATAATCGGAACACACATAAAACCCCAAAAATCTCAATCCCTCTGCAACCGGTAGGGGCGATTATCAATCGCCCGCCGTTTCATTTCAATCTTCCCAAGAACACATGTAGGGGCAATTATCAATCGCCCGCATCAACAAACACAGCCGCCCGCTCACCCGGGTGGCTGTTCTGCTCTATCCTCAAAAACACCTGTCATTCTGAGCCGCAGGCGAAGAATCTCCCAAACCCTCAACCAAAAAACATCCCCGCAGGTCAATCCTGCGGGGATTGCTATTTCCTTTTCACATCCCTGTAACTGCCGTCAGCAGAGTTCGGCGTTGATGAGGTGGTAGTAGGGCTGTGTGCCCTCCATATAGCGCTCGAAGGTGCCCTGCACGGTGAAGTCGGCGCCGATGTCGGGGTAGCCGTCGGGGTATTGCGTGTCTTTGAGGATGAACTCCAGACCCTGCTGGCAGCAGGCGGTTGCATCCTTTATTATGCAGAAATAGTAGATTTCGTTGTCATCGGTGGCAAAGGCGCCGTTCATCCTGATTGTTTTGCCGATGTAGTCGTCGGGTTTTGTCATAATGTTATAAACCTCAGAATAAACCATGGTGCCACTCATTTCTGACAGGTCGAGGTCAACGGGGGCGCTGTCCGTAAGGGCGACGGTCTCAAGCTCCTGCCCCGCGGCTGAGGAGGCGGGAACGGTTTTTTGCGCGCCGCACGAGCAAAGAGCAAGGGTGAAAACAAGAGTAAGAAGAACACAGACTGCTTTTTTCATATTTTTCTACCGCCTTTTATCATACTTATAATATGGAACACGGCAAAAACGGCTATATCGACGGCAACTATGGTTGAGCCGACGGGTGTGCCGAAAAGAATCGCCGTGAGGATTCCGAGAACGGAGCAGCAGACCGACAGCACAGCCGAGCAGACGGTGACGCTGCGGAAGCTTTTGAACACTCTCATCGCCGAGAGAGCGGGGAAGATTATGAGCGCCGAGATGAGCAGGGAGCCCACGAGATTCATCGCGAGCACGATTACGACCGCGACAATAACGGCTATTATAAAATTGGAGGCGTTCGTTTTTGTGCCTGCGGAGGCGGCAAAGTTCTCATCGAAGGTTACGGCGAAAACCCTGTTGTAGAACAGGATGAAAGCGGCCGCAACAACGGCGGAGAGAACAATGCACAGAACAACCTCGAAGCGGGTCAGCGTGAGTATTGAGGTCGAGCCGAAAAGCGTTGTGCACACGTCGCCCGAGAGGTTTGACGATTTTGAAAAAAGGTTCATCAGCAGGTAGCCGATTGCGAGTGCGCCTACCGATATCATAGCCACGGCGGCGTCGCCGTTTATTTTTGTGTTCTGACCCGTGCGCAAAAGCAGAACGGCGCAGATAACGGTGATGGCGAGCGTCAGAGGCATATCGTTTGTAAGCCCAACCACGGCAGAAACAGCCATTGCCCCGAACGCCACGTGCGAAAGTCCGTCGCCGATAAACGAGAAGCGCCGCAGAACGAGTGTAACGCCGAGCAGCGAGGAGCAGAAAGCAATAAGCGTGCCGGCAATCAGCGCATAGCGCACGAAGGGATACTGAAAATAATCGGCAAGCTTTGTCAGCAGCTCAGTCATTGCCGTCACCGCCCTTCGCCGTGAAATAATCCGCTTTGCCGCCCGACACATATTCTTCCTTTGTGCCGAAGAATATCTCTTTGCCGATGTGCAGTATGCGGTTTGCGTATCTGACCGCCGCCGCTATGTCGTGCGAGACGGTTATGACGGTGATGTTTTCATCTTTGTTGAGAGTGTAAATCAGGTTATACATCTCCGCCGTTACCTTCGGGTCAAGCCCCGAAACGGGCTCGTCGAGCAGAAGAACCCTGCGGGTGGCGCAAAGGGCGCGGGCGAGCAGAACTCTCTGCTGCTGCCCTCCCGACAGCTCGCGGTAGCATCTGCCCGAAAGGGCGGTTATGCCCATTTTTTCCATATTCAGAGCGGCGAGGGCTTTGTCCTCTTTTGAATAGAACGGTCTTAAGCCGAGGTGCCCCTGACAGCCCGAGAGAACAACCTCCCTGACCGAGGCGGGGAAGTCGCGCTGAACCACGGTCTGCTGCGGGAGATAGCCGATTTCGTTTCGCAGAAGACCGTCGCCCGTTGTTATTGAGCCCGCAAGAGGGCTCTGAAGCCCCAGCAGGGTTTTGATGAGCGTGCTTTTGCCCGAGCCGTTTTCGCCGACTAT
>JAEEGL010936290.1_pt1 | contig 33275 bp, 41 predicted proteins | sample 9134231 | NCBI WGS metagenome assembly JAEEGL01 (sample SAMN16246548, study PRJNA631951) | gut metagenome | biome: gut microbiome; feature: rumen; material: fiber-attached | host: Bos | place: Iran: Karaj | collected 2018-10 | reverse complement strand
GAGCAGAAGAAAATAATTTAAAGAATATTGATGTTAAGCTCCCACTTGGAAAATTTATATGTGTAACAGGAGTATCAGGTAGTGGTAAAAGTAGTTTAGTTAATGAAATACTTTATAAATCACTTGCAAATTATATAAACGGTTCTAAAGAAAAACCTGGTAAATGTAAATGTATAAAAGGCCTTGATAATATTGATAAAGTAGTAAATATAACTCAAGATCCAATCGGAAGAACACCAAGAAGTAATCCAGCAACATACACTGGAGTATTTGATCAAATAAGAGATTTATTTACTGAATTAAAAGAATCAAAAATAAGAGGATATGATAAAAGTAGATTTTCATTTAACGTAAAAGGTGGAAGATGTGAAGCATGTTCAGGAGATGGTGTTAAAAAAATAGAAATGCATTTCTTGCCTGATGTATATGTACCTTGTGATGTATGTAAAGGAAAAAGATACAATAAAGAGACTTTACAAGTTAAATTTAAAGGTTTAGATATAGCAGAAGTTTTAGATTTAAGAGTAGATGAAGCATTAAAAGTATTTGAAAATGTCCCTAAAATAAAAAGAACTTTACAAACAATGCATAATGTTGGCCTTGGTTATGTAAAACTTGGTCAAAATGCAGTTACCTTGTCTGGAGGAGAAGCTTCTCGTGTAAAACTTGCTAAAGAACTTCAAAAGAAACCAACCGGTAAAAGTATATTTATATTAGATGAGCCTTCAACAGGACTTCATCAAGACGATATTAAAAAGCTACTTGAAATACTTCAAAGTATTGTTAATAATGGAGATACAGTAATAGTTATAGAACATAACTTAGATATTATAAAAGTGTCTGATTACATAATAGATTTAGGACCTGATGGAGGAGATGGGGGAGGTACAGTAGTTTGTGCTGGTACTCCTGAAGAAATATCAAAAAATAAAAACTCTTATACAGGTGTTTATTTAAAAAAAATATTGGATAATTAACTATCCAATTTTTTTATCTATAAGTTCAATGCTTCTTTTAGGATCCTCTAAAAGAATTTCTGCTAAGTATTTATTTTTTCTTAATTCTTTAATAAATTCATATTCTTCATTTGAAATAATTTCATTTCTTTTTACATCTTTATTTTCAATAGTAACAATATTATCAGAACCTATTAAATAATCACTTGTAACATTATATAAAGCCATCATATCAATTATAGTTTCAATAGAAGGAGTCCTAGTTTCTTTTTCATAGCAGCATATGCTTGCTTTTGTGACACCCAAAATGTTACCCAACTCACTTTGAGTTAAACCTTTTGATTGCCTAAGTTCTCTAAGACGATTTCCATTCATACTATTTTCACCTTATAAACTTATTATAACCAAAAACATTTTAATAATATAAAATTCTACTTTTAGTAAACAAAATTGTCTAAAGTTTATGTTTTTTTCTAACTGTTTTAAACTTTTATTTGGAGTAGGTAATTCTTTTGGCGATATTATCTGCAGTTTCACCATTATATAGTCCTTTATAACCTGCATTATGAAATTTATCAAAGTTTGTGCAAGAACGACAACTTCTTTTCTAGGATCTACATTCTGAGCGATTAAGTAACATACATATCTAGATAACTTATAATCTTCTATTTTTCTTTTTGTTTTAGAACCAATTTCAACCATTTTGTCAGCATCGACAAAATGGTCTAAAATATTATAATTACTATTTTGGCAAGAACACTTTGTTTTCTCATAACTTTATTAAAACGTCTCCATTGAGTATGCTCTAATACTTTTTGAAGTTCTCTAGCATACCAATACTCATTACCACACCCATCAATATGTTTAATACTTTCAAATATACTATCATTCATTTCTTTGCTTCCTTTCATATAGTCGAAGAAGCAGATTTATTCTTCATCTGCTTCTTGCTTTTTGCTTGATAAAAATGTTATTTTTTCTGCAATTATTTCCATATAATTTTTATAACCATTTTCATCTTCTTTTGAATTAGTTTGTATTCTTCCTTTTACACCAATGATGTCACCTTTATGACAATATTCGCAAGTGTTTTCAGCAATAGCATCCCATAATATACATGGAATAAAATCTGTTTCATATATTCCATCTATATTTTTATAGCCTCTATTAACTGCAACTATAACTCTTGTCCTTTTTTTACCGGATTCACTAGTTATTATTTCTGGATCTTTTGTAAGTCTTCCTACAAAAATAACTTGGTTTAACATAATTTTTACCTCCTTTCTTATACATAATAACACATTTAAAAATTATATACTTTAGTATAAAATTTATTATTCTTTAAATAAAAATTAATAATAAATAAATAGAAAATAAAAAAATAGAGTAGGTATACAGCTCTATTTTTTTATTTTGAAAAAAAACACATTATTTTAAAAAATTGTAAAGTTCATTTTTATTTTTAAGAGCATCTATTAATAAATCTATTTCTTCATATGTATTATAAAAATATAAACTTATTCTAACTGTATCTTCAAAATGAGATTCATCTTTTAACATTTTAGCACAATGAGCACCGCTTCTTACGCAAATATTTTTACTATTTAGGTATAATCCTAATTCTCCTGATAAAACATTATCTGCATTAATAAGTACTATGGATGATTCAGAATATTCATTATATATTTTAATATATGGTATTTCTTTTAATCTTCTAATTAAATAATTTCTTAAATACATTTCATGTCTATGTATTTCATCCGTTCCAATAGATTCTATATATTCAATTGCGTGTCTAAGACCTATAATACCTGATATATTTTGAGTTCCGGCTTCAAATCTATATGGAATATTTTCTAATATCAATTTTTCTTCATTAAATGATTCATTCATACCACCACCAAATTTAAAAGGTACCATTCTATTTAATAATTCATATTTACCATATAAAACACCAACACCAGTTGGACCACACATTTTATGACCAGAAAATACTAAAAAATCAGGATCCATTTCTTTAACATTAGTTTTAATGTGAGGAACACTTTGAGAAGCGTCAACAACTGTATAAATGTTATTCGAATGAGCAATTTCAATTATTTCATCAATGTTTCTAATATCACCTATAACATTAGTTATATGAGCAAGACTTATTACTTTTGTTTTATCTGTTATTGTTTTAAGTAGGTTAGGAATAGTTATTTTATTTTCTTCATCAAGAGGTATGAATTTTAATTTAATTTTCTTTTTTAGTGAGAGAATATACCAAGGTAGTATATTAGAAGCGTGCTCACCTTTAGATAGTATTACTTCATCTCCGCTTTTTAAGATGTTTTCAAAAAATCCAAATACTACCATATTTAAACTTTCTGTAGCGCCACTTGTAAATATTATTTCTTCTTTACGTCTAGCATTTATAAATTTTTTAATAGTTTCTCTACATAAGTCTATTTCATCATCTACTTTAAAAGCTATATTATAATCACCTCTATGAGAATTGGCAGAATAGTTTTCATAATAGTCAGTTATAGAATCAATAACACACTTGGGTTTTAAAGTCGTTGCTGCATTATCAAAATATACTATTTTTTTATTCAACATTGGGAAGTCTTTATCCATATTAACACCTTCTAATTTAAAATATTCAAAAAGTGTAAACATTCATATAATAAAAGCATATTTTGACTTTAAAAATGATTTATTTTTTGATAAAATTAATAATAGGTGGTGAAAATGGAAAAAGATATATTTTGTAAGATTAATGATAATGAAATACCTTCAAGTGTAATATATGAAGAAGAAAATTTAAAAGTTATAATGGATAAATTTCCAGTATCTCCAGGACATATGTTAATAATACCTAAACATCATGTGACTGATGCCTTAGATATGGATGATGAAACATTTAATAGATTGAATAATATTATTAAAAATATGATTAAAAAATGTTATGAAAAATTAAATGCTGATGGAGTTACTGTTGTACAAAATAATGGTAATGTTCAAGAAATAAAACACTATCATGTACATATAATACCTAAATATATTAAAAAAATAAACTTAAGTAATGAAGAAATATATCAAAAACTTATAGAAAAATAAGTGAAAATTATATATAATTATTTATAGAAGAGGTGAATAAATATGGATAAAAAAACTTTATGGTGGTTAATAGGAGGATTAGGAGGAATAATATTATTAATATTAATTCTTGTTTTATTAAATAAATTAACTCAAAAAGAATATCTTTCTTATGAAAATGTTGAGTTAAAATTAGTTAGTGCTGCAGAGAAGTATTATAATGATAACCAAAATCTTTTACCAAGAATAGAAGGCGGAACTAGTACAATTACATTAGCAGCTTTAGTTAATGGAGGATATATTAAACCATTAAGTAATTATTTAAAAGATGGAAGTTCTTGTGATGCAAGAGTAGTTGTAACAAAAAATTTAAGCTATGATTATGTTCCTTATCTAAATTGTGGGGAAAATTATATATCAATGGAATTATATAAGAAAGTTTTATCGGATAATACTATAACTAATGCAGGTGCAGGATTATATAATATAGGCAATGAAAAAGTATTTAGAGGTGAAGTTAAAAACAATTATGTAATGTTAAATGACAAATTATGGAGAATAACAAGAATAGATAACAATAATAATTTAGTATTAATATCTAGTTTTAGAACAGATTCATTTATATGGGATGATAGATACAATAAAGAAATAGATTTAGATTATGGAATTAATAATTATAATGTTAGTAGAATAAAAGAATCTATTGAAAATGAATATTATAATGGAGAACTTTTAACTGATAAAGAAAAAAGTAAAGTGGTATCTTCCAAAGCATGCATAGGTTCAAGAAAAAACAATCAAATAGGTAGTTATAAAGCTATAGAGTGTAGTGAATTAAGCGAAAAAGAAACACCAATTAGATTATTTACAGTAGGTGAATACTTAGAAGCTAGTGTTGATCCATATTGCAAAACTTTAGAAGATAAAGGTTGTGTAAATTATAACTATATACATGATTTACTAAATTCTTTTTGGACAATTACAAAAGGTCAAAAAAATTCATCATATGTTTATACTATTACTTCTAATGGAATATCAGAAATTAGGACTAACAGTTCAAAACAAGTAAGATACGTAATTTTACTTGGAACTAAAACTATTTATTCAACTGGTAGTGGCACTTATGAAGACCCTTATAAAATAAGATAATTAGACTTGAAAAAAACATATAAAATAGGTTATAATAAAAGATAGAGGATAGGGTATGAGTGAGAGACTAGAAAAAGCAGTAAAAATATCAGTATTATCAGTAATGGTGTTTTTAATCGCAATTGCTGGTTTTTCATATGCATATTTTAATCCTACAGTACAAGGTAATGAACAAGCTAGTTCAAATAGTGTAACAACAAAAATAATGCCACCACATCCATTATATGCAGTAATGCAAGAATTAGCAGAAGAAGGATCTTATGCATCAACATATTCAGGAAATGATACAAATGATTCATATGGAAAAACAGCAAAATATGATGTGTATTATATAAAACCAAAAACTTCTAGTGATGGATCAACATTATTAAACAAAATAAATGTAAAATTTGCAGGATTTTGTTGGCAAATACTTAGAACAACAGACACGGGGGGAGTAAAATTAATATATAATGGAGAATATGTAAATGGTACTGGATGTAAAGCACAAGATACAGAAGATACACATAAAGGAATAATAGGAACAAGCGGAACAAATGGAGATATAACTGGAGATTTTATGTATTCAGATACATTTACATATAATACATCTACTAATCAGTTTACATTAGTAAATCCAATAGTAAGTAACTGGTCAACAAACAAGAACTTGGTAGGTAAATACACATGTAAAACAGATAGTTCAACATCAACATGTACAACACTATATTATATAAATACAATAGATAGAACAAATGCAAATAATGCATGGTACACATCATACACAATAGGATATACCCAAAATGCACAGATAGGAACATCTCCATTTAATGCAAATAGTTATTCTCCAGCATATGTAGGATATATGTTTGGAGATACAGTATATGGATATGTAGCGAGTTCAGCCCCAACAAGTGGAGTAAAAATGGGTAATGATGTATACTGGAATGGAAGTAATTATGTATTAAAAGATGGAGATAATGATTCAACGCATACATATAGTGGATCACAAGAGGCAAATTATCATTATACATGTAATACAACATCTGCAACATGTACAGATGGAAAAGTAAGATATTACTATTATGATAATTATTATACGGAATTAACAAGTGGAGATAAAGTAGAAGATGCAATATCAAAAATGTTTACAAATGTAGAAAACAAACATGATTCAGTAATGAAAGCATATTTAGAAAACTGGTATTATAATAATTTAAAAGATTATGAAGATTATATAGATCAAGATGCAGTATATTGTAATGATAGAAGTATAAATAGTTTAGGAGGATGGTCAAAAACAGGAAGTTTAGCAACCGGATCAGCAAACTATTTACAATTCAATAATTATAATACAATAACAACATTAGGATGTACAAATAATCTAGATAAATTTAGTAAGGGAAATGCAAATGCACAACTAAAATATCCAATAGGGCTAGCAACAGTACCAGAGATGAACCTTATAAATAACAATAATGTAAGAAAAACAAGTCAATATAATTGGCTTGTGTCTCCTTACTATTTCATCAACTCCGCCAATGCTACTGAGCGTGTTATGTCTTCTAGTGGTAGTGTGAGCAATTACATTGTCTACAATACTCGCGGCGGGCGTCCTGTAATAGTTTTAAAACCATCTAGAACTGCTATATCAGGTGAGGGTACTTTAAGTAGTCCGTATGTTATAAATTAATAATAAATAGAAAGGTAAAATATTATGAATATATCTAAGTTAATTAAAAAAGAAATATTATTTATTATAATATCATCTATTAGTGTTCTAATAGCTCTTTTGGGATTGACTTATGGTTATGTAGTATATAATAGTAATAATACTGAAACTAATGTAACAGTAGGTTCAGGAGATTTTATATTATTTTATACAGATAATCAAGTGATAAGTGGAACTAATATCGAACCTGGGTGGTACCAAACAAAAACAATAACAGTAGAGAATAGAGGTCAAAAAACTGCTACTTATAATTTAATATGGCAAAGAATTATTAATGGAGTAGAACTTGAAATATCAGGCACTTGTACATCTAATGTGCAAGGTAATACTTGTGATAATATAGCAACTAAAACAGTACCGGTTTTTGCAACTGAAGCAACTAATATAAAAATCAAAAGAAATATTGAAATAGAAGCAGGGGAAACTCAAACATATGTAATAACATTAAGATTTATAGAAGAGGCTAGTTTACAAGGTGACTATTCAGTTTCTAAATCATTTAGAGGTACTTTGAATATAAATGTGTCAACAGAAAGTAATTTATATAATGAAATTAAGACATTAGCTCAAACTGGTAATTTAGCTGCTACTTATTCAGGGACATCCAATGATTCATATGGTAAATCAACATCAAAAAAGATATATTATATAAAACCTAAATCATCAACTTATGAATCAACGTTATTAAATAGCATAAATGTAAAATTTGCAGGATATTGTTGGCAAATACTTAGAACAACAGATACAGGGGGAGTAAAACTAATATATAATGGAGAATATGTAAATGGTACTGGATGTAAGGCACAAGATATAGAAGATAAACATAAAGGAATAATAGGAACACAAGGTAAATCAGGAGGTATGACAGGAAACTATATGTATTCAGATACATTTACATATAATACTACTGCTGGAACATTTACATTAGTAAACCCAACAGTAAGTAACTGGTCAACTAATAAAAACTTAGTGGGTAAATACACATGTAAAACAAACAGTTCAACATCAACATGTGCAACACTATATTATATAAATACAAAAGTTAATTTAAATGCAAATAATGCATATTATACGACATACACAATAGGAGATACACAAAATGCACAAATAGGAACATCACCATTTAATGCAAATTATTATTCCCCAGCATATGCAGGATATATGTTTGGAGATACAGTATATGGATATGTAAATAGGACTGCCCCAGATAGCAATTTAATAATAATGGGAAAAGACGTATATTGGGATGAAAATAATTATGTATTAAAAGATGGGAATAGTAATTCAACACATACATATAGCGGTGCTTTAGAGTCTGAATATCACTATACATGTAATACAACATCTGCAACATGTACAGATGGAAAAGTAAGATACTATTATTTTTACACTAGTGATAAATATTATTATACTGAATTATCAGGTGGAGATAAAGTAGAAGATGCAATATCAAAAATGTTTACAAATGTAGAAAACAAACATGATTCAACAATAAAGTCATATTTAGAAAATTGGTATTATAATAATTTAAAAGATTATGAAGATTATATAGATCAAGATGCAATATATTGTAATGATAGAAGTACAATTAATAATTATGGTGGTTGGATAAAAAATGCAGGTTTTTCTGAGGGTATATTTTTTAGTAATCGTTCATCACAATCAAATTTAGATTGTGCTAGAGATAAAGATAAATTTAGTGCAAGAAATAATAATGCTAAACTTGACTATCCTATAGGTCTTGTAACAAAACCGGAATTATATATTATTGGAAATGGTAATATTAGAAAAACAGGCCAAATTTATTGGACATTATCAACAAATTATTTTTCTGCATCAGGTATGTATATAAATTATATTAGAGATGACAATGGTGGATTTGGATCTGGATATGCTATTCATAATACTTATGGCATTCGTCCTGTAATAGTTTTATCTAATGCAACTAATTACATTAGTGGTAATGGAAGTTTTGAAACACCTTATGTTATAGAAGAATATTAAATTAAAAGACATAGTCTTTTAATTTTTTGAATAGAGAGGTTATATGGATAGTAAGAGTATTATTGATAAAAAAATTAAAAACAAAGTATTAACATATAATGAAATTAAATACATAGTTGAATCTTTTATATGTGGTAAAGTTAGTGAAAGAAATATGACTTTATTTATTAAAGCTATATATAATAATGGTTTATCTTTTAATGAAACTTTATGTTTAACTGATGTTATGATTAGAAGTGGAGTAATTGTAGATTTATCTTTTATAAATGGAGTTACTGTTGATAAACATTCAACTGGTGGGGTTGGAGATAAAACTTCTATTATAGTTTTACCTATTTGTGCTTCTTTAGGTTTATATGTTCCTAAAATGAGTGGTAGAAGTTTAGGTATTACAGGAGGGACTGTTGATAAACTTGAAAGTATACCTGGATTTAAAAGTGAGTTATCTGATAATGAGTTTAAAAGTATTATAAATGAAGTAGGATGTATAGATATATGTCAAACTAAAGATATTGCTATTGCAGATAAAAAGATATACTCTTTAAGAGATAAAACTGGTTATGTAGATTCTATTCCGTTAATCGCAAGTTCTATTATGAGCAAGAAAATAGCGTGTTCTTCTGATAACATTGTTATTGATTTAAAAGTAGGTAAGGGAGCATTTATGAAGAATATTAAAGATGCTTCTAAACTTGCTAGACTTATGATTAAAATAGGTAAATATTATAACAAAAAAGTAGTATGTGTTTTAACTGATATGAATAATCCTTTAGGATTAAATATTGGTAATAAATTAGAGATTAAAGAAGTTATTAAATTCTTTAATGGTATTTATGATAAAAGATTATATGATTTAGTAGTATCTTTATCAAGTTATATGGTATCTATATCTAAAAATATATCTTTTAATTATTCGAGGGTGTTAGTATTAAAATCATTAAAAGATGGAAGTGCTAAGAATAAATTTTATGAATGGATAAAAGCTCAAGGTGGAGATTTATCTAGTTTATATATTGATGCTAAAAGAATAGATGTAAGAAGTGAAAAAGAAGGTTATATTAAGTTAATAGATGCATCTTTAATAGGAAATGTGTCTTCTAGGTTAATAGGTAAAAAGAAAGATTTTAATACTGGTATAGTATTAAGAAAAGTAATTGGAGATTATGTAAAAAAGAATGATGTTATCGCTAGTATTTATTATAATAAAGAAGTGGAAAATATGATTTCAAATGTTAAAGATTCTTTTAAATATAGTGATAATAAAATAAAAGAAAAAAATATTATTTTAAAAGTTATTAAATAATGAAAAGAATATATGATAAAATGACAATAAACTCATTTTATCATATATTTTATTTTCAACTAATCTTAAAAATTGCTGGTTGACATAAAAAAAATAAGTAAGATTTAAGTAGGATTTAAGCAAGATTTAAGCAAGATGCATTGATTAAATTGATTAAAAATAGTATAATATTTGTACAATAAATAAAGAGGTGATTGTTAATGAATAATTATGTGCCAACATTTAATTTGACAAATAGAATGTTAGATTATGTTTCTAGTATAATGGAAAAGATTGCCAAATTAGACAATTATACAAACTTTAATAAGATGCCAATTTTAAGAAGAAATAATAGGATTATATCAATTCATTCGTCATTAGCTATTGAAGCAAATTCATTATCTTTAGAACAAGTAAAAGATGTTATCGCTGGTAAGAATGTAATTGGATCTTTTAAAGATATTCAAGAAGTTAAAAATGCATATAATGCCTATGAAATGATAAGTGATATTGATCCATATTCTGTAAATGATTTGAAAAAAGTACATGGTGTTATGACATATTTGACAGTTAATGAATCTGGTGAATTTAGAAAGGGTAATGAAGGAGTTTTTGATGAAAATGGTAATTGTATTCATGTTTGTCCGCCACCTGAACAAGTGGATGGATTAATAAATCAATTATTTGATTGGATGAAAAAAAATAGGGATGAAATGCATCCACTAATACTATCTTCCATATTTCATTATGAATTTGTATTTATTCATCCTTTTGAAGATGGAAATGGTAGAACAGTTAGATTATGGCAAAATATTATTTTATCTAAATGGAAAGATATTTTTGAATATCTCCCAATTGAATCTCAAATAAAAAATTATCAAGAAGATTATTATAAAGCAATAAATAATTGTAATCAAAAGGGTGAGTCTACAGAATTTGTTGAATTTATGCTTAAAATGAGTGATGGAGTATTAGATGAAGCAATTAAACATGGTGTAACACCATTAGATGAAATAACAATTAATGTTAATAAATTATTAAATGTAATGGAGTATAATGTTCCAATAACTGCTAATGAAATAATGAATAAACTAGGAATTAAGTCAAAAGAAACTCTTAGATCAGTATATCTTGATCCAGCAATTAAAGAAAAGCTTGTTGCTTTAACAAATCCAGATAAACCAACAAGTAAGAATCAGATGTATTATAAAGTTTAATAATTAAATTCGAGAAGTTGTTTATCAACTTCTTTTTTAAAATAAATTATAATAAAAATTATAGGATGTTTTGTCGAATTTAATGAAGTTAATTTTAATATCTATTATAATTTATATATAAATAATAAATAGGGAGTGAATGCTTTGAAAAATATATTTAAATGTTTAATAGCAGTAACTTTCTTTTCTTTTACTTTAAATGTAAAAGCAATAAGTAATATAAAAGTGGGTGACTATGAGTTATCACCTTATTTTAGTGATTACATAACGAAATATAATGTTTATGTTGATAGCGAGGTAGAAAATATAAATATAAGTGTAACTGAATCTGAAGATGATGACTATGTAACTGGTATAGGTAATACAATATTAAGTGATGGAAAAAATGAAGTTATTTTAAAAGTAATAAAAAAGAATCAAGAAATCATTACTTATGAAGTAGATATATTTAAAAATTATCAAGAAGATAAAGACTTAGATGATGCTAATTTAACTAAGTTAGTGGTCAACGGATATGATATAAATTTTGATCCTGATGTACATGAATATAATATAAATGTAATTGATGATGTTAGACTTAATATTGATTATGAAACCAAAAGTAGTGAATCTAGTGTTAGAATAACAGGAAATTCTAATTTTAGAGAAGGTAAAAATGAAGTAAGAGTAATTGTGAATAGCAAAGATAAAAGTAATACTAATGTATATACATTGTATGTAAATAAAATAGTAACTACTTTTGAAGAAGAAAGCAGTGAAGTAGTTGAAATAAATATACTGGGAAGAGATAAACTTACAAAAAAAGAAACAAATGCTATTACTGTTTCTTTAATAAGCATTTGTTCTATTATAATTATGTTCTTATTTTATTTACTATTTATTTTAAATAGGAGAAAACATTAATAATAACCTAAATACTTAACTGCATATTCTTCATAAGTAATGTTTTCTTCTTTTATTTTAGTTGCTGCTTCAACACCTACATATCTATAGTGCCATGGTTCATAACCATAACCAGTTATCCATTCTTTTCCTTTTGGATATCTTTCTATAAATCCATATTTATGCGCATTTTCTTTCATCCAATCATATTGTTTAAATTTATCAAATGATTCTATAACACCACTAGTTTCAGCGGATAAATCAACTGCAAGACCTGTTTCATGTTCAGAGTGTCTCATTTTAGCTGAATACATTAATGCATGATCCATTCCATTTCTTTTAACTGAATTAGTAAATAAGGAATTTTGATATTCTTTAGTTCTAAATGTTGAATTAATCCATATTTTCATTCCTTCTTTATTAATATCATCAATTAATTTTACTAATGCATCATGAGCTTCTTTTCTCATTGGTTTTTCTTTAGAAGATATTTTATATTTAGTTTCAAAATCTTCTAAGTTAGTAGGGGAATAATCATCTGGTAATTTATTATATTTATTTACAAGTACAAGTAAATTATCAGGATCTTTTATTTCTCTTATATTTGTGTAAAAATCATTATTAAGACCTATATTGGTTAATATAACAATATCATCTTTTTTATCTTTATTCTTTTTATAATATTCAAGATAACTATTAAGTAATTTATATTTATAATATTTTGAAGATAATATAAATGATAAATCATTTATTTGATCAGCTGTATATTCTTTTTTTAATAAATCATTTATGCTTTTAATAAAATCATCATTATCAATATAATCAATTTTTATGTAATCTTGTAAATAATCATTAACATATTCATCTTTTTCTAAAGCTTTATCTAATGTTTCAGAATAAGTGTTTTTTATAAAAGTATCTAATTTTAATTCTTTTATTTTTTTACTAGATATTTCACTATAACCAAGCGAAGTATAATTGTTTCCATTAAAAAGTTTATCTTTATTAAAATATAGTAAAGATATAATTAAAGCAATAGTCCAAATAATTATTATAATTTTAACACTTGTTTTCACATTATCACCCACTTAGATTATATCATTTATAATTTATTTTATAACATAAAAAGTTAAGTTTTATGTAAACTTAACTTTTAATAATGCTAAATTCAAGAACATCAAAAATACAAACTCTCTATTTTATCCTTTAGTAACATTTAAACTATGTACAGTTAAGTCTCCCATATTATTGTTATTATTCACACCATTACCACCTATAGTAACAGTTGCGTTTCTCATTCCAGTTGTTATTGATGTAATTGAACCTGTTTCATTTATAGTTGTAAGAGTTGTTACATTTCCATTTGCATCAACGCTTATTGGACTTAATGTAAGAGTTAATTCATCAGTGCTTGGATCAAATACAATTCTTAATTTGTACCTTTGACTCCTGCTTCCATATGTATTACCAACACTAAAGTCAATTATTTGATAACCACCAGCACCATTAGATGAGATGGCTTGATTATTCATTGTATTTACATACATCATACCTTTTTTCTTATTCCAAAGTCTAAATCCAGAATATGTACTATTGTTTGAACTAGATAAGGCTGATAAAAGGCATTTATAGTAGTTGCTAGAATCATTAAAGTTTGCTGTGAAATCTAAATCAATGGTTACTTTTGCATTATCAAATGCAAGAACACCACTTTCCATAGGTGAATTGTTTGCATTAACACCAGTTCCAGTATCTTGTAATTCATATTTAGTTACTTTGTGGTTTTCATCAACAGTAATTCTAGGTGAACCTGGAAGATCAACAAACTCATGACTACCTGGCTCTAAATCATCATAATGATATGTTTCACCTGTCTCTTCCCAAGGATTATTCCATGAACCATCTCCTCCAGAAGAAGCAGTAACAGTAATATTACTTTGAACACCAACAATAGATAAAGTACTATTAGTATAAGTATTAGAAGTATAAGTACCAGTTAAAGTAATGCTTGTTGGAGCATTAGATTGCCATGTATAAGAGTAATTACCACCATCTTGTGCATGTCCTAAAGTAGAATTATCATAATATATGTTCCATGCTTTGACTGCATATATATCACTAGTAACATTATTAATAGATAAAGTATTATTAGTATAATTATAAGAAGAGTAGTTACCACTGGTTATTAAAGCCCAAGAAGGAGCATTAGTATCAAAGTGATAACTAAAGTTTTTACCACTAACAACATCTCCAATATCAGTATTATTATAATATACATCAAATACTTGATTAAAAGTAAAATATATATTTAAAGGGGTAGTTAGAGTAGAACCACTAGTATTAGTAATAGTGAAATTAAAAGTTTTAGAGATATTATTAGTACAAGCGTTATTATCGCATATTCTAGTATTTTCAGTATATCCACTAAAAGAATATGAAAGACCAGTAACAGTAGTGTTACCATTAGTAAAAGAAACATCAGAGATAGCCATAGGTACATTACCTAGATTAGTAACAGTAACAGAGTAAGTAACACTTTGATTATTAGGAATAGATACATTATTAATAATCATAGAGACATTATCAACACTAGACTTAACAGAATGATTAAGATTAGTAACATAAGAATTATTAGAAATAACATTAGTAACTCTAATGACTCTATGAGCTCTAACATAAGCAACAGCATTAGTAATACTTAATTCAGAGCATTAAAAGCAGAATAACCTATAGTTAAAAGAAATACCACTAATAAAATAACAAGTGGTATTAATCTAATTCCTTTTTTCATTTTTTAACTCCAGTTCTTTAGCATTAACTGTGTGTAAGTATATTACATTGTTGTATGATATGTAGAAATAACACTCTTCATGTTCTTTAACAGAATAATACATTATTGGAACTTGTAAATTATCATGTATATCTAATAGCTCAGTAAATTTCTCTATCTTTATTTTTTCTTTATCTTCAAAAGAAAGTAGGGAAGTTGACTCAGCAATTAATCTATCATATTCTTTTAATAATCTATTAACATATTTATCATAAGCACTTTTTCTTTTTATAATTAATTTTAAATATTTAATAACTTTTATAAACATAATTGGTGTTAGAATAATAAATAATATAGTAAGTGCAATTTTTAATATATCTTTAGTAGCTACTGAAGATTTAACAATTATGCTTCCTGTATCATTTATTTCTTTATAATCAAGTGCAATATTAACAGCTCTTTGAGTTAATGGAATATCAATATTCATTTTACTTACACTATCCATTACTTCATTATCATTTTTATTTATTTTATTTATAAATAAGTTAACTGATAACTTGCAATCTGCATCAAGTCCATATTGATTTCTAAAATTATTAGCAAGAGCATTATAGTGAGGATAATCAATAGTTATTTGCTCTTTAATGTTTCTTGTAGTACTATCAACTAAATTAACTGTCTTTTTATCTAGTAGAGTATAATTCTTTAAGAAATAAGCTTTATGAGCAGTATTATCACTTATTGATAGATTACCAACTACATAATATTCAAAATCAATACTTTCATTTTCTTCACTTATGAAATCATAATTAAAGTCAATTACTATTTTATCAATCAAATTAGAAACATATAACATATTTTTACCTAGATAATCAGTTTCATAGAAATCATTTTCTAATAAATATACTTTATAATCTAGATTACTTTTTTCACTATATTTAACTAATTTATCTTCTTCACGTTTAAAAGAAATTTTAGCAGTTATAATTGATAGGGTGAATGTAATTATAAAAGCTAACATAAAAAAGACAAAACGTCTAACATATTTACGTTTTAATTTAGTTTTATTAATGCTTTCTTCTGCCTTTTTCATATTAACTTCACCCACATATTTATTTTTTAAATAACTGATTTATCCATACAGTAGGAAGTCCTACATATGGAAGTCTAAAATTAACTTTTCCTATAATTGTGTCCGGATAAATTATGTAATTATCTTCTTTATTATTAGCATCACCTTTAGTATAAAAGTAGTAATCATCATCAATAATTGCAATATTAAATAGTCTGTGGACAATAACTACATCATCATACTTATATGCTATAACTTCACCTATTTTTAATTTCTTATAATCAGTTTCTTGATCTACTATAACAACATCTCCAACATTAATATTAGGAGTCATACTTCCGGTTGCAACAGCTATTGCAAAATATCTAAAGAATCCTGATACAAAGTAAGCAAGTACAAATACAAAGACCGCTAAAATAGGTATTTCAATATATGTACTTTTTTTCATATAACTAACTGGAATATTCTTTTCTCTTTTACTAATGAATCCATGAACATTATACATGAATACGAAAGGGAAGATTAACTTTATTAAAGAGTCAATATATAAACCAACATTTGGAATGAAAGGCAAGAATAACGTATAAGATTCTGCTATTAATAGCCAAAATAGATTAGGTTTATATCCAGTTTTCAAAGAAATGTAAGTACATACTACATTATTACTTATAATAGGTAAGAATCTAAGAGCAATAAATATAAATGTTGTATAATTATCTGATAATGCTTTAATATTTAATACTCTTGTAATGTCAAGTAAGATAAATACTATACAAGTAGTAACGATTAATGCTTTTGACTTCTCAGTTTTTTTAAGAACTTGGAATCTTAAAAATTCTTTTAAGATAATAGTAGCAACAAATGGGATAATTAAACGTGTAATACCATAAAAATTTAAATAATTATCTGTTCTTACAAATCCAATAAATATTCCAAATACGTAATATATTATGAATGATATTAGATAAATAATTGACATATTTACAATAATATCTCTAATATATCTGCTTTTATCTTTCTCAAAGCCAAATATCAACTTAAATAAAACTAATAATATTATTAAGAATACAACCATATAATAATTATTTAGTATATTTAATATAAAACTATTTAGAAGAAAGATAGTAATTAATATGATATCAAATATAATTAATTTCAAATAACTCCTTTTCATCATGCCTCCAAATAATTTTATGTAAATATACTAATTAACAACTTAATTAATGTTGTTTATTAATATATTTATTTTTTTATATTCTACTATTGTGCAGTTTTATATAATAAACTGATTGTTGGGATAGTAACTGTTATATCACCATCAGCAGCAACACTTCCTGCATATGCTATAGTTAAATATACAGTATCAGTTCCGGTGCTTGCAGCTATAGAGCTTGTAGTACTAGTAAATGCACTATTAGTTCCGTTAGTAAATGTTGCTACTTCAGCAGGTTTGCTATCAAGAGAAACTGTAGCAGTAGTATTGTTACAAATAGTACTTATATTAGTAGCAGCAGAATCGCCACTTCCTACAGAAGCACATGTTAATGAACCATTAGCAGAAATGCTCTTTAAGTAAGCAATATAGTTACTTTCATTTAATATTTCAGCTTCACAAGTTACTGAATAATGACCAGCTGTAAGCGGAACACTAACACCTGTCCAAGTTTTACCTGAAGCAGTACCAGCAACAGCATTAGTAACAGCAGTTTTATTAGTATCACCAGTGTAATAACACTTTGGAGAACCGCTTACATAATTAACATTTGCAGAAAACTCATCATTAGCTTTAACTGTAGCAGAAGCATTTTCAATTGTTAATGTAGCAGAAAATGCGGCAAAACCTATAGATAAAGCAACAACAGCAACTACTAAAGCGATAACAGCGTATACTTTTGCATTACTTTTTTCCATTATTTCACCTCCTATATTATTTGTTTTGGGAACTTACTATCATAAACCAAATGTTTGTTCCCAAAACATTAGGTCAGGACTAAATCCTAACATATACACTAGATATATGTTACAAATGTAAGGTTTACATCTGCTGTAACCTACCTTACTTAATAATCATATCACAATTGTTTTTTGTTGTATACTTTTTTTGAATATTTTTTTTAAAAAAAACATAATATTTTTTAGGGTGCATGTATGAAAAAATTGATTTTGTTTTTTATTAGTTTATTGATCTTTACTAATTTTATAAAGGCAGATGGGATTGCTGTAGATAAAGAAATAGGTGAATATGCTAAAAATAGTAAATCAGCAATTTTAATAGAACCATCAACAAAAACAATTTTATATGAAAAGAATTCTCATGAGAAGTTAGCTCCTGCATCAATGACAAAAATAATGACTTTGCTTTTGACTATGGAAGCAATAGATAAAGGTAAACTTTCTTACAATGATGATGTACTTATTAGTAAAAAGGCTGCTGGCATGGGAGGAACACAAATATTTATCCAAGAAGGTACTTCTGTAAAAGTAATTGATTTATTAAAGGGAATAGGTATAGCATCTGCTAATGATGCAGCTGTTGCACTTGCTGAAAAAGTAGGTGGAACTTATGATAATTTTGTTATTATGATGAACAAAAGAGCAAAAGAATTAGGAGCAGTTGATACTAATTTTAAAAATCCACATGGTTTAGATGAAAATGATCATTATTTGACCGCTTATGATATGTCTTTAATAGCAAGTGAATTAATAAAACATAAAGATATATTAAAGATAACAAGCACATATGAAGAAAATATAAATGTTAATGGACAAAATCATTGGTTAGTTAATACAAATAAATTAGTAAGATTTTATAATGGAATGGATGGACTTAAAACAGGTTTTACAGACAAAGCAAAGTATTGTTTAACTGGTACAATGGAAAAAAATAATATGAGACTTGTAAGTGTAGTAATGGGTGCTAATACAAAAGAAGATAGAAATGAAGACACAATTGCTATGATGGAATATGGATTTAGTGTTTATGGAATAAAAAGTATATTAAAGTCCGACAAACCATTAGGTGAAATATATGTTAATAATGCAAATCCTAGAAATATAAAATACTATGTTAGTGAAGATATAAATATTTTAGTTGATAAAAATACAGAAGAAATAAAATATGATTTAAAAAAAGAATTTAATAATATAAAAGCCCCTTTAAAAAAGGGTGATGTAATAGGTAAAATTTATTTAAACTATAATGGTAAAACTTATGAATATAATTTAATAGTAAAAGAAAATATAAAAAAATCTGGTTATTTTAGAATGTTTTTTAACAACTTAAAAGATATTGTTAGTGGTAAAGTTAATGTATTGAATTAAAAAAGGTAACATTTGTTACCTTTTTTTGAAAATTAATTATTCTTTTTTAAAGTTAAACTTTTACTTTCATTTAAATAACTTATTTCTGCATCTTCACCTAAAATAGATCTTGCAATATCTTCTGCTTTAATATCTGAGTTTTCATCATTGATTAATTTAGTATCAAATGATGAAGTAACTATTATTGCACCATCTTCTGTAATTAATTGAATTTGTTCTCCATCATAATCATTCCATTTTTGGATGTCAATTATAGTTGCATGATTATCATTAAATATTATAGCTTTATTAAATTTTAATTTAAAATCAACAACTTGTTGGTTACAACTGCATCCAGTTAATGCTGATAATGAGAAAGCACCAATTAAAGCTGAAGTCATTGCTATCTTTCTAACATTCTTATTCATAATTCCTCCTTTCTGAAATATAAAAAGACTTTTATATTTCTATAAAAGTCTTGTTCTTTACATATAATCCAGGTTTTAACCGTGTTATTGAATTATAACATCATATTGATGGAACTACTCCCTTTTAACAATAATAATATACCATAAAATCAGTGTTTTTTCAAGACTATTTTAAAATTGCTTTTTTCTGTGTATTGAAAATTAATATCAAATGCTGTATAATATAAGGCCATAAAAAAGGGGAGGATACTATATGAAATTAAAAGGAATTATTCACACTGAAGTTGAAGTAGAATCATTTAGTGTTATCAAAAGCCTTTGCCAAGCAATAGGTGTAGTTGATGAAAATGAAATGCTATCAGCAGAAGTAAGAATGGGTAAAATAGTAAACATTGAGTTAGATGAGTTTGGTAATAAACATATTAATGTATTATATGATCAACCATTTGATGTAAATTATGCATCTATATTGATGAAACTATATGAACTTTCAAATAACTATTTATTATTATCAGAATATATGGAAAATAGAACTGATGGGTGCACAGATTATCAAACTGTAAATAAATTAAAACTAAAAAAATAATTTAATGGTTATAAGTGGATTTTTACTACAATATAGTTAGAAACATATAACCTTTATTTTTGATTACATAGATTAAAATAGAGGTGATTATGATAAATAATTGTAATTGTGCTGAACAAAGAGCACTTTGTAGAGTGCTTAATGCAAGGATACCATATTTTGTGGGTGTAATTGGTCCTACTGGTCCAACAGGCCCATCAGGAGGAGAAACTGGTCCAACAGGTCCAGCAGGAGCAACAGGTCCAACAGGTCCAACAGGCCCAGTAGGTGAAATTGGTCCAACTGGTCCAACAGGCCCAGCAGGCGAAGATGGGGAAACTCCAACTATCACAATAGGTACTGTAACAACTGGTGATCCTGGAACTGAAGCCTCTGCTACTATAACAGGGACTGCTCCAAACTTTGTTCTTAATCTAACAATTCCACAAGGTCCTACTGGTCCAACTGGTGGAGATGAAACAAATTAAATATATTTAAGCTAAAGATTAATTTCTTTAGCTTTTTATCTATTCAATAAATTATTTTATTCATATTATAAATTAGGTGAGTTATGAAATATAAAGTATGTGTTTATGCAATTAGTAAAAATGAAGAAAAAAATGTTGAAGAGTGGGTTAAAAGTATGTCTGAAGCAGATGAAATGTATGTACTTGATACTGGATCAACTGATAATACAGTTAAACTATTAGAAAACTTAGGGGTAAATGTTAAAACTGAAATTATTAATCCTTGGAGATTTGATAATGCAAGAAATAAGTCTCTTGAATTAGTTCCTAAAAATACAGATATATGTGTTTGTACAGATTTAGATGAAAGATTTGAAAGTGGGTGGAGAAAGAAGTTAGAAAGTATTTGGGATAAAAAAGTTACAAGAGTAAGTTATAATTATAATTGGAGTTTTGATGAATATGGTAAACCTGCTACTAGTTTTTATATAAATAAAATACATTCTAGAAATGATTATATTTGGGTTAATGCGGTTCATGAAGTTCTTAAAAATATTAATAATAATGAAAATCAAGTAGTGAGTGATAATATTATTTTAAATCATTATCAAGATTTAACTAAAAATAGAACTAGTTATTTAAAATTACTTGAACTTAGTGTTAAAGAAGATCCTACTAATGATAGAAATGTTCATTATTTAGGTAGAGAATATATGTATTATAAAAAATGGAATAAATCTATTGACATGTTAATAGAACATTTAAACTTAGAATCTGCTACTTGGAAAGATGAAAGATGTGCATCAATGAGATATATTTCAAGATGCTATATAAATTTAAAAAGATATGATGAAGCTGAAATGTGGCTTAAAAAAGCCATTATTGAATCTCCTTATTTAAGAGAACCTTATTTTGAACTTGGTTATTTATATTATTTATTAAATAAGTTTGATTTATCTAAAAAATATTTACTTAAATGTTTAAAAATTAAAGAAAAAAGTAAAAGCTATTTAAATGAATTTTATTGTTTTGATGGAACTATAGAAGATATACTAAGTATTTGTGAATTTAATTTAAATAATTATAGTAGTTCTTTAAAATATGCTAAAAAAGCTTTAAAGTTTAAACCAAATGATGAAAGAATTAAAGAAAATATAAAAAAAATAAAAAACTTTCTCTAAAAAAAGTGTTTTGAAAAAAAAGTGACGATAATATATATAGAGGAGGTAATATGAAAAAAGTAATAATATTTATATTATTTACTTTTTTATTTATGCCATTTAAAAGCATAAAAGCTAATAATGAATATGATTTACCAATAGGTAAAGACATTAAAATTAACAGTGTAAATAAAAAATATAAATGGTATAAATTAAAAGAAGTAGATAGTAGAACAGAAAATGTTTTTGAACATAGTTGCGAGTATTTAATGTTTAAAGAAACAAATTTTACTGAATGGGATAAAGAAAAACCAGAAAGTAAATATGGAAGAACTATAGAAGAAAAAGAACTATCAACAGATATTATTAAGTATTCAAAAGTAATTATAAGTGATATTTATTCACCAAGTTTACATATTAAAGAACTTAAATTGTATGATGAAAATTATAATGAACTTAGTTATTCAAATATAATTTGTGATAATTGTTCTAATCAAGATAATATTAATAATATATTTGACAATAATTATAATACAACTGTTGAAGTAAGTTATAATTCATTAATAAATATAACTTTAGATAATGAAACATCTTCAAATATAAGAGTTCTTATAATTTATGAAAAAAATGATTTCCTTTATGGATGGAAAGTATCAGCTTTTGACATAAAAAGTAATAAAGTTATCTATTCTAAGAATGAAACTATTAATACTATGGTAAAAATATATTCACCAATATATGGATGTTATATAAATTCTAGTGAACTTTCTTGGTTTAATAATTCTACTAAATATTATAGATATAAAGATAGTTATTTACTATGTTATGAAAAAGAATACTTAGATGATTATTATGAATCATTTGATAATTATATTAAGGATGAAACATCTTTTATTAATTCTTATGATTATGAAGAAGTAAAACCTAACGTAATTGAAAAAGAAGTATTTAAAGAAATAATTGTTCCAAAAGAAAAAATAGTAAATAAATATGTAACTATTGAAAAAGAAGTGCCAGTTAGTGAAACTAAATCTTGTGAATATGTTATTAAAAATGAAGTAAAAGAAAATAAAGATGTAAAAGATAATAAGAAAATAAGTTATAAAGTATATGTCATATTTGCTTTGTTTTTATCGTTAATTGTAGTTTTATGTTTATTTTTAAAAGAATTAATAAAAAGATGTCGATAACTTTATTTTTCTAATTTTGTCGAATGTGTATAAATTATAAAAAAAATATTCTAAACTTATTAGGTAGGTGAAATAATGTTTGAAACAAATATAGAATATAGGAAAGGAGTACTATTTATAAGAATAACAGGTTCACTTAATAAAGAGAATTCTTATAAATTAAAAAAAGAGATAATCCCATTAATATTAAAAAATGGATTTAAATATGTAGTTTTAAATCTTAATGAAGTAGATATATTAGATAATTATGGAATAGAAGTAATTGATGAAATAAATGATGTAGTATTAAAGTTTAATGGAAAAACAACATTAATAGATACTAAAAAAGTAGAAAAAAAAATAAAAGGAACTTTAATAGATAAAATACTATATAAAGTTAAAAATGAAAGGACTGCATTAGGTATATTTGAACTATGAAAAAAGATATATGGAAGTTAATAGAAGAAAATAAAAAATTAATATATAAAATTGCGCATTCTTATAGCAATCATGCTAATATTGATGATTTATTTCAAGTTGGTTGTATTGGAATAATAAATGCATATAAAAATTATAAAGATGATCATAATACAAAATTTTCAACTTATGCATACAATTATATTTTAGGTGAAATAACAAATTATTTAAAAAATGATAAATTATTAAAAATGCATGGTGATAACCAAAAAATATATAAATTGTATGAAAAGGCAAGAGACTTTCTAACTTCTACAAAAGGATATAATCCTAGTTTAAAAGAAATATCTGAATTTATGGAAATTAGTGAATATGACTTATATAATGCAATTAATAATAATAGTGAAATAGTAAGTATAGATTCTGAAGTAAAAGAAGGTCTTTATTTACATGATTTAATAGGTGAAGATAATTCAAGTGATATTGATACTAAATTAGATTTAAAAAGTATAATAAATAATTTAGATTTAAATGATAGAGAATTGATAAATTATAGATATTATCAAGATTTTACTCAAAGTGAAACTGCCTCTTTAATGGGAATGACTCAAGTACAAGTTTCTCGTAGAGAAAATAAAATATTATCAAGAATGAAAAGTGAAATGATTAGATAATTTCACTTTTTTAATGTATTAAAAATATTAAATATATTCATAATAAAACTAGGTGATTTATTTGGATAAAAAAGAATATAAAAAGTTAATAAAATCTAAAGCTCCTAAAGAAGATAAATTAAAAAATATAATTATTTCATTTTTTGTTGGTGGATTATGTGGAATAATGGGGCAGCTTTTAACAGATATATTTAATAAATGTTTACATTTTAGTATAAATGATTCTTATATGTTAACAATGGTATCTTTTGTTTTAATAGGTTCTGTTTTAACAGGATTAGGTTTCTTTGATAAAGTAGTGTCTTTTTGTAAATGTGGTTTAATTGTTCCGACTACTGGTTTTGCTCATGCAATGACAAGTGCTGCAATGGATTCAAGAAGGGAAGGATTTGTTAAAGGAATAGGAACAAATATATTTAAATTAACAGGAAGTATTATTCTTTATGGTATAGTAGTAGCTTTCTTTGTTTCTTTATTAAAGGTGATAATAGGATGAGAAATATAGAATTCAATAATGTGTATATTAACAATTATTTTACTTTGATATCTAGTAAAGCAAATAACCCAACAATAATTAATGATGTTGACTTATCAATAGAAGATTACTACTTAAATAAAAAAACATTTGAAGAAGGAGAAGCAGAATATCAAACTTTAGTAACTAGAGGTTTATTAGAAAAAGAGAATAAAAAACCAAATGATATTGATTTAATGGTAGGGGGAGATCTTCAAAATCAACTATTTGCTTCTAATTATAATGCAAGCAAATATGAAATACCATTTTTAGGAGTATTTAGTGCATGTGCTAGTTTTATAGAAGGTATTATTATTGGGGCATCTTTAATAGGTAAAAATAAATTAAGAAATACAATGGTTGTTACTTCATCAAATAATTTAGTAAGTGAAAAACAATTTAGATTTCCAGTTGAATATGGAGCACTCAGAAAGAAAGTAAATTCATTTAGTTCATCAGGTGCAGTATCAGCAATTATAAGTAATAAGAAAAGTAATATTATGGTAGAAAGTGCCACAATTGGAAGAGTGATTGATATGGGACATACCGATACAAATGATATGGGGGCTTGTATGGCACCTGCGGTCGCCGAGACATTATATGATCATTTAACATTAACGGGTAGAAGCATTAATTATTATGATGTAATATTAACTGGAGATTTGGGAATATATGGTCTTGATTATTTAAAAGAATACTTAAATAAAAAATATAAAATAAAATCTAAAAATATTATGGATGCTGGAGTAATACTATATAATACAACAAAAGAATCAGACTTTGCTGGAGGATCTGGCCCTATTTGTGCACCATTAGTATTATTTACCAAAATAATTAAAAAGTATAAAAAAATATTGGTATTAGGTAGTGGTTCTCTACATTCTTGTATGAGTACTAATTTAAAGAAACCTATGATTGGAGTAAGTCATGCTGTAAGTTTGGAGGTAATAGATTGATATACTTAAATGCATTTATATTTTGTGGGTTAGTTTGTTTAATTGGACAAATAATATTAGAAGAAACAAAGTTAACGCCAGGGCACTTAAATACAATTTTAGTAATAATAGGATGTATACTTTCTGCTTGTGGACTTTATAATAAATTTATACTATGGGCAGGAGCTGGAGCAACAGTTCCAATTACAAACTTTGGAAATCTCTTAGTAAGTGGATCTTTACAAGGATATTATTCAGAAGGATTTATTGGTCTTTTAAAAGGATTACTTGTTAATGCATCAGCAGGACTATCTGCAACTATAATTATTTCATTTATAGTCGCAATTTTATTTAAATCTAGAAACTAAAAAGTGACTTTTTAGTTTTTATTTGGTAGAATAACTATGAGAGTGGTAATATGCATAACTTTGTTATAAATGATTTTGATGGTCCATTAGATTTATTACTTCATTTGTTAAAACAATCTAAAATGGATATATTTGATATAAATATAGTAGAAATAACTCATCAATATATAGATTTCATTAACAAAATGGAAAGTATGAATTTAGATATAGCATCTGAATATTTAGTAATGGCTTCAGAACTTATTGAAATGAAAAGTAGATATTTACTTCCTAAAAAAGAAAAAGAAACAGATGAATATGAAGAAAATCCTGAAGATGAATTAAAAAGAAGATTACTTGAATATCAAATATATAAAGAAAGTACAGAGAAGTTTAAAGAACTTGAAACAACTAGACATGAAGTTTATACTAAAAGTCCAGAAAGAATTACTGATTTAAGTGATACAAAGATAATTAATGAAGGATTAACTACTTATGATTTATTAGAAGCTTTACAAAGAGTACTAGGTAGACTTGAAAAAAATAAACCTATAACAACAAAGGTTACTAAAAAAGAATTATCAGTAAAAGATAGAGTTATAAGAATAAGAGAACTGCTTTCAAAAAAGAAAACGTTAAAATTTGAAGAATTATTTGAAAGTGTTAGTAGAGAATATGTTGTTGTAACATTTTTATCAATACTTACAATGGCAAGAGATAATGAAATAAAGCTTTCGCAAAAAAATAATTTTGGTGAAATATATTTAGAAAGAGTTGATTAATATGAATTTAAAAGGAATTATAGAAGGTATTTTATTTGCGGTAGGAGATGAAGGAATTTCTTTGGAAGACCTTATTAAAATATTAGAAAAAGAACCTGAGGAAATAAAAAACACATTAATGGAACTTAAAAATGATTATGAAAGTGATGATAGAGGTATAAGAATAACATTTTTAGGTAATTCATTTAAATTAACTACAAAAAAAGAACATAAAGATTTTTTTGAAAAACTACTTGTTGATACCAAAACATATACATTATCAGATGCAGCTTTAGAAGTTCTTGCAATAATTGCTTATAATGAACCAATAACAAGATTAAAAGTTGATGAGATAAGAGGAGTGAATTCTTCTAATATAATTAGAAAATTAGTTGCAATGAATTTCATAAAAGAATGTGGTAAAGCAAATACAATAGGTAGACCTAATTTATATAAAACAACAAATGATTTCTTAGATTATTTTGGACTTGCAACAAAAGAAGATTTACCAAAATTAATTATAAAACAAGAAGTAGAAAATGAAGATAAAGATTTATATACTTCGACATATAGAGAAAATATATAGTAATTATAAAAAATAAGTGTTATAATTACTTTACTGCCCGCATGGCGGAATTGGTAGACGCACTGGACTCAAAATCCAGCGATAGTAATATCATGAGAGTTCGAGTCTCTCTGCAGGCACCAAATTTATAGAATTGCTCTGATAATATCAGAGCTTTTATATATAAAAAAATGAGAATTAACTCATTTAAATGTTTGTTTCTAATTTTGTGTATAAATGTATTATTTACTTTTTCTTTCGTCTACATTACTTATTTTTTCTTCGATTGCTTCATCTACTAATTTACCAAAAAGACTTTCATCATATTCTGCTCTGTATGAAAATTTTTGACCTAAAATAGTAATTATAGATCCTCTATAAAATTGCTTATTATTTTCATTAATAGCTTTTTTCAATTTTTCAATTGTCATAATAATCCTCCTTAATTTAATTATATATAATATTTTGTCGTTTTTCTACAATTTTTGTATTTTTGTTAATTATTATTTATGTGAATAAAATTTTGTGTTTTGTTAAAAATATATATGGAGGATAAATATGAGTGAAAATATAAATGCATTGGATGAAATACATAAAGGGGCTTGCATGGGCTGTGATGCTATTAGTTTTGTTTTAGATAAAGTAGAAGATAATGATTTTAAAACTGAACTTGAAAGTGAGTTTAATTTTTATAAGTCTATTGAAACAAAAATAGAAAAAAACTATTCAAAATATGATGATGGTGAACCACATGAAACTGGTATTATGAATAAAGCTATGACTTGGTCTGGAATTGAAATGAAAACAATGAATGATCACAGTAATTCAAAAATAGCTGAACTTTTACTTCAAGGTGTCAATATGGGCATAATTGAGGGGAGAAAAATTCTTAATAAGAAAAAAATAAATAATGAAGTGAGCAAAATAGTTTCAGAGTATGTTGAAACACAAGAAAAATTTATGGAAACATTAAAAAGTTATTTGTAAAGTCACTAAAAAGTGATTTTTTTATTTATAAAATATGATAATATAGTAGTAGGTGATAAAAATGAAAAAGGGATTTACTTTAATAGAAATATTAGTAGTAATTGTGTTACTTTCGACAATAATTGTAATAGCGGTACCATCTATAACAAAAATCAGAACAAATGTTATTGAAAAGAAAGCAGAATCTCAAAAAGTTGAAATAGAGTCGGCAGGAGTTTTTTATTCTTATGATAAAAATGTTAAAAATTGTTATGTAAAAGTAGAAACTTTAATAAATGATAAATATTTAAAAACTGATCAAAATAACGATATCATAAATCCATTAACAAATAATTCTTTAAAAAATAATGTAGTAAAGATAACTTGGGTTGAAAAAAGCAAAAAAAATATTGGAGTTTTAATGAACATTGATGAATTAGATTCTCAAGAAACAGAATGTGAATAACAAAATAGTGACTTTTTGCTTGATATTATAATAATTTTATGTTATATTACTATTGCTCTTGAAATGGCGGTATTGGTGAAGTGGTAACACGGTAGATTGTGGCTCTATTATGCGTGGGTTCGATTCCCACATACCGCCCCATAAGGAAATCCACTCGAATTTTTCGGGTTTATATAAAACTAATTCAGAAATGAATTAGTTTTATGTTATTAGAAATAATTAGCAAATAAAAATAGGTGAAATTAACCATCTATTTTTTGTCATCTTTTAATCCTTTTTTAATACCTTTTACAATTTCGCCGGCAGCTTTTCCAATAGATGGTGAAATCTCCTCGATTCCTTCTTTAGCAATTGGCATAACTTGTTGTGCTTGGAAAGCAAGTATATGTCTTTGCTTTGAAATCACAAATATAACTCCTGAAATCATTAATATTACAATACATATAAATATACCTATACCTATTTTAAAAGAACTACTAAATTCACTTGAATTGTTTTTTGCACGACAATATTCTTTGGTTATAGAGTTATCATTGTACTCATCAAAAGCACAGTTATCAAAACTAGGATCTAAGGCATTAGTAATAATTTTTAAATCATATTCTTCGCCATCAGTATACTTTGCAAAAGTATTATACCTTATTCCTTTAGATTCTAATTCTTGTCTTCTAGTTTCAAGTTGAACTCTTAATTCCTCAATTTTGGAACTTTCAGGTTTAAAAGTGCCACTATAAATTAAAAATCCTCCAATACATAAACCTACAACCAATATTATAATGGCTACCAAACTTATTTTCTTTTCTGTTTTTTGGTATTTTTCTTCATTTAAATATTTATTTTCTGTCATATTTAACTCCTTTCAATACTTATTCTACCATATTTTATATATGCTTTATAAATGAATTATATTTTATTTGACATAAGTTTAAAATCTTTAATAGATTTGATGCTTTTTGCCAAAACTAGAAAATTTATGAAAAAAGCAATAAAAAGAGTTTTATAATAATTAATAATATGATGTATTTAAAATAGTAAAGGAATATGGATAATATGAATGATTTATTTTATAGGCCAATTAATTTTCAAGATAATTTAAAAGAAAAAGAAATATATAAAGAAGCTTTAGAATTAAAAAATAAAGCATTAAAAGAAATAGATTTAATTGATAAAAATAAATATACAGAAGAATCACTTAATAGAAGAGATGAACTAGTAGAAATAGTTAAAAATTGTATTAATATAATGAAAAAAAATTATGTAACAGGTAATGGATTAATAAATTCACTTGAAGATATTCACAATCCAAAAGAACTACTTGAAATGTTATATGAAGATAATGGGGTTTATAATAATATTGAAAGAGATAAAAGAAGTATTCAAAAGTTTTTAGATGGAAAGAAAAAAATAAATATAAGAATTTTATGTATGAGGAATCAAAATCTAGAAATGACATAAATCCATTAACGTTGCAATATTCTGTAGATTCTACAAAAAGTGATGATTCATTTGTTATAAGTAATACAGGTAATGAGCCGGGAAAAGTATCAGATATTAATTATAGAATAACTTTAAGAAATTCAGACACTTTAAAAGAAGAATATGTTTTATCATTTATTCAAACATTTCAATCTGAAGCTTTGAGAAGAAATATTTATGCTAAATGTAAGATATTATTTGAACAATCTGATGGTATTATATTTTATGTAGATAAAAATAATTTATTAGAAACAGCTAAATTATTAGAAGATTTAAAAGATGAAAATACTTATGGACATAAAGTAACAAATGCAATAAAAAATTTTGGTGATCCACAACCTTTTTCTGCAACAATAAGCGATGAACCATATTATGCAATTGCGATGCATGGTGTTGAATCAAATTCAAAATTAAGAGCAACAAGGGGAGGCGGATTAGTTAAAACATTCAATGGATATATGGATGAGTGTTTAGAATTTATATATAATAAATTACTAGCAAAATATGGTAATGATATTAATAGAATAAATGTTGATGAGTTTTATAAAGAATTAATTAATTACCATAAAAATAGAATGAATGTTGGTGAAGAAATACCTTTGTGGATGAATAATAGAATATATGATGACTTATATTCAAAGAATTTATTAAGATAATTAAAAAGAATTATTTTCTATAATTCTTTTTTTTATGATAAACTATTTTTATGAGAGCAAAACACACATTAAAACCAATTTATGATAAAACATCTAAAATATTAATATTAGGTTCTTTACCCAGTGTTATTTCGCGTAAAAAAGGTTTCTACTATGCAAATCCTACAAATAGATTTTGGGGCATATTAGAAAATATATTTAATGTCAAACTTAATACAAATGAAGATAAAAGGATGTTTTTATTAAGTAATAATATTGCATTATGGGATGTTATTTTTTCATGTGAAATAGTAGGGTCTAGTGATTCATCAATTAAAAATATTAAAGTAAATAATATAAATAAAATTATAAAAAGCAGCAAAATTAACCATGTGTTTTGTACTGGCAAATTAGCATATAATTTATTTAAGAAAAATATAAAGTCAAATATTCCTGTTACATATTTATCTAGTCCATCAAGCGCAAATGCTAAAAAGAAAATAAGTGATTTAATAAATGAATACAAAGTTATTAAAAAGTATTTAAAAAAATAGAATTTATTGATAAAATAAAAATAGAAAGGAAAGTGGGTATGAAAAAATATTTAGCCGAATTTATTGGAACTTTAACACTAGTTTTGTTTGGAACAGGAGTTGCAGTATTATCTGGTAATTTAGTTGCAACTTCACTTGCATTTGGTCTTGCAATAGTAGCTTGTGCATATGTTATAGGAGATATTTCAGGATGTCATGTGAATCCAGCAGTATCTTTAAGCATGCTTTTAAGTAAAAAGATGACAGTCAAAGATTTTATTGGATATGTTATATCACAATGTTTAGGTGCTTTAGTTGGTTCATTAGTTTTATATTTTTTACTTAAGAATTCAAATGTAGGTGTAGCAAATTTAGGTGCTAATGGATATGGTGTTTTATCAGCAACTAATATTTCAATGTGGGCAGCACTTGTTACTGAAATAATTCTTACCTGTGTATTTATTTATACGATATTAGGTGTTACAAGTGATGATAAGAAGTCAAATGTTGCAGGTATAGTAATTGGTTTAACATTAATATTTGTTCATTTGCTTGGAATAAATTTAACTGGCACTTCTGTTAACCCAGCTCGTAGCTTAGCACCAGCTATTTTACTTGGCGGTAAAGCTTTATCACAAGTATGGGTATTTATAGTTGGACCATTTATAGGTTCAATAATTGCAACACTTTTATTTAAAAATTTAAACAAAAAGAAATAACATATTTTGAAGAAATCAGTAATAGATTTCTTTTTGTGTGGAAAAAACTATAGAATATTTTTTTAAGTTAATCATAGAATATATTATGAAAATATTTATAATAGGATTCTTTTTTGTATCTTTGCTAGGAACATTTTTACATTTTTTATATGATTTAAGCAATCATAACAAATTAGTTGGTGTTTTTTCTGCTGTTAATGAAAGCACATGGGAACATATAAAATTAGCATTAACTCCAACATTTTTATATTCTCTAGTTGATGGGTATTTTTATGGATATTATGATAATTATTTTTTTGCAAAATTAATAAGTGTTTTATCAATAATTATAGTTATGCCATTATTATTTTATGGATCCAAATTATTATTAAAAAAGCATATAACAGTAATAAATATATTAATTTTTTTTATAACTGTATTCATAAGTGAATTATTAATGTATAAATTATTATTTGTTAATTCAGTGTCATATGTAGTAAAATATATTTCACTAATACTATTATTTTTAACATTTGCCTGCTATTTATTATTAACAATTTTTCCACTTGAAAATATTATATTTAAAGATCCAATAACTAAAAAATATGGGTTTGATGGTCATAAGTTTATAAGAAGATTTTTTGTATTAAAAAAGTATTAAAACAAATATGTTATACTTGAATTAATAAATATTATTTGTTAAAATATATAAACGAGGAGTGAAGTATGGAAAAAGTTTTAGAAGTATTACTTATAGTAGTCTCTTTATTATTGATATCAATAGTTTTATTACAAAGTAATAAAGCAAGTGATGCTAGTCAAATTATAACAGGTGGTAATAGTTTGTTAATGGCAAATAGAAAAGAAAGAGGAGGAGAAAAATTTATAAGTAGATTTACTTATACACTAGGTATCTTATTTATAATAATTTCCTTATTATTAAGTATATAAAAGATATTAATTAAATATCTTTTTTTATGTTATAATACTTTTAGAGGTTTAAAATGAAAGATAAAATTATAGAAATACTAAGTAAAATAGAGAAAAGTGTTAATGCTACTGAAATAATGAATTT
>JAEEGL016485617.1_pt1 | contig 33278 bp, 29 predicted proteins | sample 9134231 | NCBI WGS metagenome assembly JAEEGL01 (sample SAMN16246548, study PRJNA631951) | gut metagenome | biome: gut microbiome; feature: rumen; material: fiber-attached | host: Bos | place: Iran: Karaj | collected 2018-10 | reverse complement strand
CCGAAGGTTAGTCTTTTATATTTTATGGGTCAATCATTTAAACTACATTAAATGAGCTCTTTTGCGGTTTTGCAACACCAAAAAAGCTAAATGGATGGCTTTCCTAAGGGCCATGCATTTGGTAAATACGATAGTATTATATCATAATTGCAAAAAAAATACACCGAAAAAGGTGTATTTTCTTTAAGATTTTATTAAATTTGGATAAAAACTTAAGTCCCCATTATTCAAGTCAACATTAATAATCAGAATAATACTCATAATCTTCTTCATCTTCATCAAAATTATCAAATATAGTCCATTCACTTACAATTTGCTTTTTGTCTATGTCATATAACCCATATTTAAAACCTTTCAAATAATTCACATATCTATCATTACATTCAGATAATCCTTTGTAATCATTAAGTAAAACACTAAATCCATTATCTATAAGAATAAACCTATCGTTATTCTTATTTTCTCTTAAAACATAGTAGCCTTTTTTATCATTCATAAAGCAATTATATAGCTTAGATGTATTTGCAACAGCATAAACAAAATCAGTAGAAATACAATTACTTATTATGTAATCTCCTTTTATTACTTCTTTCCTATTTAACTTATTGTCATAATATACAATTTTATCTTTTTCAAGTGCAATAAATGATTCATCTTCAAATGCATACAAATTATAGCAGTTACAGATAAACTGATTGTTATCATCATAAATAGCGAAAAAATTTTTTAGTAAAGTGCCTTGTTCTAAAGTTTCATTTTTAATATTAGTATAAGTTAAATGGTATTTTTTATTTCCAATATTTAATTCCACAACTTTATTCTTCTCAACCTTTTCATTTTCATCTTCTTCGCTATTTAGTTTTGTATCTTCAACTTCTTTTCCATCAAAATTAAAATTTGCTGTATTTCCATTTGAATAATTAACTTTTATATAATCTCCAACTTGATTAATACTGCTTATTCTTCCTGATGGTTTATCAAAATCAGTAGTTACAATATTAAAATTAGAATCAAGTAAAGTATAATATGTAGTCCAATTTTTGTTGCTTGTCCCACCATAATCATAAAGCCTTACCCTATACATTATCTTATCACCATTAACCATTGGGACAAAGTATTCATAATCTTTCGTAAATTTACATACAACATTTAAATTAGAATCACATATAAGCTTCTCATTTTCCAAACGAATCTTATAAAATTCTTCCCCAGTTTGTTCAACCTTTTTTTCAAATAAGCATTCTCTGAAGTTTTCGAACATCACATTTCCATCTATATCAAACAAATCTCCTGGCCCAGTCCCATAAGCATCTAAATAAACTGTTGAAATATAAAACTTTTTCCCTACAAATATTACATTTATGTCCCTATACCTTTTTGCACTTTTTAATTCTACTGTTTTATCAGTTTTCAAATTATAAATCTTATTATCAACACATTCATCAACTTTTCTAGTTTTAGATAATTCACCTTTTTTGGTATTAACTTTTTTTTCCTCAGCAAAATAATAGAAAGCATTATTTGCACTTTTAATATTTTTTCCGTTAAATATATTTTCTAATATAGTACATTTATAACTATTATCAAAAACCAAAGTGACTTTTTTAAGTCCAGGATCTTTTATCCATGCATCAAACATAGCCGTATCAAGAGTATCCGCCCTATGACATTTAATTCCATTAGATGGATCATCTATCTCTTTTTCAAATATTAAATTATAAAACTTATCATATAGCCTATATTTACCATCAAAATTTTTGAGAAGCCTTATCACGCCATTATTAAATGTATATCTACCAAGTTCTTCCGATGTAAGATAAATGGCAAGTTGTGCATCTGTTAATTTTTTTCCTTTTATTATATTAATTATTTCCCTTTTAGAAAAATCATATTCATATTCTTTCACCAGATCTTTTAGTACATATACACTTTCTTTACTTTCTACTATATCATTATCAGGCTGATTACTTATACTATTAGTTTCTTTTTTATCTATACCGTTTCCTAACATAAATTCATACACTGGCATATCTAAAACTAAATTTAAGTTTTCATCTAGAAAATTCACCATCATAGGTTCCTCATGATCATTTTGCTCTCTTTCATATTTTACATATATTTTGTAATATGTTTTATCATTAAACTTCACTTTGTTCATATACGAATAATTATCAAATGCTATTATTTTTTCAAAACTCATATCACATACAAGCATTTTGTTATTACCTTTTGTGATATATCCTCCATAAGTCATATCATTTACTTGATAACTTCCGAGATCATAAAAAAGCCCATAAGTATCTTTACTAAGTATTATTTTATCATCAACTACATATAAGTAATTATAATTTCCAATTGTTATTATTTCTTTTCTATCTATATCGTATGCTTTCATCTCCGGTTCAGTATCATTCCAAACAACATAAATCATATAATTATTGATTAGATACTCAATCTTATGCATTCTTTCATCATTGATTTTTATTAGATTTCCCCTAAAATCATAATATGTGTAACTATCATATATTTTATAATCATATTCTCGCAGCGAATAATACATAGCTCGTATCTTTTCAACAGCACCATTCGGAGTCATAGTCCATACGAATCGTTTCTCATTCGTTACACTATCCACAAGAAATCCTAAATTATCTTTTGAACTTGTAGTTCGAACTACAAAACTATTATTTTCATCCACTAAAGCCTTAGTCCCCGAAAACAAATTTGTTACTATTTTATAATCATTTATCGTTGGTTCTTTATTTAAGTTATAAATTATAACTTTACTTTCAGCTTGACCAATCGAAACACCAAACAACAAAAATATAAATATCAGTAACAAAATTAATTTGCTAATTTTATGATTTTTTTTATTGCTCAATTGGAACATAGTTTGCTTCTATAATTGCTTCTTTTCCTTTATTTGATCTTATGTAATTATATAATTTTCTTGCATTTGTTCCTTGCGGTTCATTTTTCCTTATCGCCACAAATGATTCTGTAAGTAATGGATAGGTATTATTTGCTATAGTCTCATTAGATGGCATAATACCATTAACTTTTATTAGTTTTAAGTTATCTTTTAAAATCATATTATTTATATAATAATAGACTGAATATCCTATTGCACATTCTTCATTTTCATATATTTTAACTTTCTCCGCAAGGCTATTCATGTCTCCTATATAATAATCTGTCTCCTTTTTTTGAGGCTCAATATCTTTCATAAGACATTTAATGAAGTTGGCTTGAGAACCACTTGTCTCATTTCTTTGGTATGCTTTTATTTTTTCATTTTTGCCACCAACTTGCTTCCAATTATCTATTTCACCAGTATAAATTTTAATTAATTGATCCGTTGTCAAACTATCAACAGGATTATCTACATGAGTTATAAACACTAAACCTTCTCTTCTAATTGGTGCATATAGCAATGGTTCAAACTCATTTTCATTACCAAATCTATACCTATCATAATTTAGTTCCCACTTAACTGTCTGAGGCATCTCTCCAACTATCAAAATGTCAGCTGTCTTATGAAATAAATTTCTCCAAGCAGCTGCAGTTTTACTACAAGTTGTTCTGTCTTCACTTTCTTCTTTACTTACTCCGCAAGTTTTTTCCATCATTTTTGCCATTAACGGCATTAAAGCAGTTGATCCATCTATCTTGGGGTAATCCGATACACTATTAAATAATTTTGTATCATTAAATATCTCAGGTTTTGATCCATCTAAGTTAAGTAAAGTTTTCTCACTATCATCTTTTTCTTGCGTGATAGCTTTGTCATCAGTATAACCAGCATCAGTATCTGATACTTCTTCTAATTTACTTTCAATTTCAGCAAGATTATCACTAACTATTCCTTCCGTACTTACAAAACTATCACTTCTTTGAGTACAAGAAGTTAATAATAGTAGAATAACTACTACATATATTTTTTTTCTCATAACCTTCCCCTTTTTACATTAACACTCTTCCATTTTATCCAAACACTTCGTCAACTTCTTTCTTAATATACTCTTTAGTCCATCCGTAGTCAGCAATAAAGGCTTCAAGATATGCCCTAAACTTTTCTTCAGGAGTAAATTTACCTGCAAAAGGATTTTTTACCATTTTATCAAAATCTTCTTCGGTCAACTTTGGAATATTCATTTCATCTATTGCCATTACTTTTTCCCTCCTATTTTTTTAAAATATAATATTTTTTCATCTTCATCAACTGCTCTTGCGGTAATGATTCTTATTACATCATCATATCTTATACAATGACTTACAACTAATGCTCTATCTTTATAGCTCATGCCTATCATTTTAAATCTATCTTCATCTATTGAATGTTCTTCATCATATTCACAATAAGCATTGTCATCATAAAATACAGTTTTAGCTTCATCGAACGAAACTTTATGCTTTCTTATATTTTTCTGATTCTTTTCCTCGTCCCATTCAAATCTCACTTCTAAGCTCCTTTTGTGTGATATTAATTGTACAATACACACATATATTTTTCAAATCTACATTGTGACTATAACATAAATACGTGAAAAGTTTTTGGACAATTTGTCCAAAAAAAATTGGACAAATTGTCCAATTTTTTACATTTTATATCATAATTTACGGATAAATAGCTCCGTTCCCAGTATTCGCTATTCACCCTATTCATTTATTTCCTGTTATAGCGGTTTGTGACTGAAATGAATGTTGGATCAAGTATTGCTGAATATCCCGAATATGCGTTTGTGCCAGACCATGTAATTTGTAGCCAAGAATTTTCTTTACCGTCAAGTTTGTTAAATGCTGATGTGGCTAGAGAAAATACCATATTGTTGTTAGATAATATTTCTTTTTCTCTATAGCCTTTTATATCTTCCTCTTTAGTAAATGGAAATTTTGAATAATTTGGAGTACCCCTATAAACCGTAGACATATCCATCTTGGATGTGCTTTCAGTTGTCCATGTTGTAGGTTCTGTTTCAGAACCAAATGCATATTTAAAAGTTAGACCAGAGGTTGTTGTGCCCCAAACTCTTGTTGGCAATTCGCAAATGTAGCCACCACTTATAGGAGTACCTGTACTTGTGATTGCTGGAAATTTTTTAAATGGTCCCATTGTTATACTCATAGTGTAATTGCCATTTATTATTCCCGTAAGTGTACCTTTCCACATTAATTTACAATTTGGCATAGGTACTATTCCTTCGCGCCACTTCATCTCAGATGCAGGAATTTCATATTCTAGGTCACGAAGTGTGTTAGCTGTATCATAAGTTGAAGAAGACCAACCGAGGAATGAACCAAAACCTACTCTCATATATTTATCTTGTGACATGTCAACTGTTAAAGAATATTGAAAAGGATTTGTGCTTGTACCAGTTACATGTGGAGCAAACATTCTTTGGTGAACATTAGATGTTGATAAATATTGACTGCCTCCATATGTTCTAACATTGGTACAAGTAAATTTATAAATTCTATCTAACTCTTTTTCAATATTATTTATTTTAAATTCAACTTCATACAATCTAGTTTTGTATTCATCTTTTTTGATAAAAGCCTCAAGGTCAATACCCGTGGCAAATGTTGTGAAAGTAGAAGCTGCCATGCATACAACTACTACAAGACTTATAAAGCTTGGAAGCATTTTTTTAAAACTTATATTTTTTAAATTTTTAAAACTTTTCATAATCTATATCCTCACTTCATCTGCCTAATTAGTAAACTATAGGAAGCGAATAATGGTAGGTAAAGCCCGACAGTGATTTAGAACCAAGCTTTACTCTTGTGGCTTTTCTCACACCGTGCCAGTACTTAATTCCATTTACGCAGTCTACAAATTCATATTGCCATGCTGGGTCATCTGCCTGACCAGTTCCTATATATCTTGAATCTGGGAATGTAACCTGGTTTCCATAATTTTCTTTATAGTTTAGCGAATTATTTGTAGGACCCATCATGTATTCAACATTGTCAGCTGGAATAAATCTATTAAGGAAGCAGTTTGCACCGCCGTAGCGATAAATTCTTTTTCCAAAATATGCTGATACAGGTGCAATGTCTTTAAACATAAGTATGTAATCGCCTGTTTTTTCTTCAACATAACCTCTCCACAGTATACTGATGCTTCCTGTACTTGATGTTCTATCAAGGTAAGAAGGTGAAAGTGGATCCATCCATTCTGCATCTGAGAAATACTCTGTTGTTGCAGTTGTGCTGGACTCACTTGTTGTAAGTTTTGTTGTATAATCGCCGCAATAATCCCAAAGGTTTTTCTTAAGGCGAAGTCTATGAGTGCCTGTATTCATAGCTGCAAGAGTTGCATTATCTGGCATAGGAACTTTTGGATCTAGTTTTACAAGAGAAAAATTCCACTGTGCATAATAATAATCTTGTTGATGAACACCCATAACTAAGTACCAACCTGGAAGATCTTCTACTGGAAGTGCGCACATTATTTTTAAACGATATTCTGTTGCTGTATCATCATTCAAGCTTTCTTTTCCTGCAAGAGATGGGGTGATAAAATAATTTCCATTCCATAATCTATAAATTGCTATATCAGTGTAACAGTTTTCCACCCCTCTTCTATAGATTGTACTATACAATCCATATGCTCTTGCCATTTGAGATCCACTTGATGTTTTTCTTCTTGGAAATAAATTACCGCCGTTGTGATGACCGCCGTTGATATTACCTGTTGCAAGATATTCTTTATCTGGTGTGTCAAATGTGACAAACTTAACATCAGTAGAACGATATTTATTTATATTTCCAATAATTGACGATTCTTGTTCATCAAGCATCATCTGGAGACGATTTATATCAGTTGCATATTCAGATCTTGTTACATATTGGTCAGCTTCTGTAGTTGTTATAGCATATGAAGCAAAGGCCATGCCAACAAGTACTATGGTAAGTGCTAGATATATTATTAAACATTTTTTTATATATTTATTCATTATTTACTCCTTTCGCAAAATATCCTATGGCAAATCTGGCAAGTTTTATTCGTTAAAAATTGGAATTTCGCCATTAAGATAAGACTTAAGCGATAGGCATCCCTTTTGTGGACTAAATACTTTATATACTCCTGGTCCATTATTTGTTCCGCTACCTGAGACTACATATATTTTGTCACCACCATTTGCAAATTTTCTACCATTCAAATTGATAGGACAAAGAGAAAATGAATTATTAACAGTATATGCTCTCATGCCACCTGCCCTGGCCGGGAATTCAAATATAAATGTTGCGCTATCATCCGTAGTAGTAACTGTTACATAACCGGTTCCTGGATTTGTAAGCGCATTATATGTTGGCGTAGTATTACCACTATGACATAATCTTTCAGATTGCATAGTGCTTAACTCTTCAGATGTATATATACTAGAAGAAGTTCTTCCACGAGCAATTATGTCGCCTCCAGCAAATTGAACAAAGTTTTCTTTTGGAACAGTAACTGAGAATGTTCTAGCAATTGAATAATCTTGAACTCTCTTACTTATATCTAAATACCAAACTTGCGCTAGTTCCACATTAGATAGTGTTGAAACATAATAGTAATTAAAAATCAAATATGTGTTTGGGTCTTCATCTGACTTAAGTGCATATTTTACTTTGCAGTGATAATCGGGACCGTTCATGTCACCGCCATAGTAACCATATCTATTTACCGCTTGCTTTCCGCCCCACATGTCGCCAAGTACAAGATTATTTTTAACATGTGTTCTGTTAGGCCAAGAATTCCATGTTGAATTTGCAGAATATACAAATGGCCAGCCGTAGTAGTCTGCACCACCTGAATTTTCCATCCCTTCGGTTAAACTAACTTGAAGTCTTGGACCACTCATGAAAAAGTCCATCGTTGTGTCGTTAACTGTTTTCATAATATTATCAAGTGTGGTTTCCATCTGAGAAATTTTTCTTTCAAATTCCACTTTCGTAACAAATGCACTTTCGTCATTGGCGCCAACGGCATAGGCATATGAAAGGCCAACACCAAGCGCAAGGCAGATGCCGAGAGCGTATGACAATACTTTTTTCATATTTTTTCCCATAAAATGTCCTCCATTTTCGAAAATGGGTGTTTTGTATATTTTATCATAATGCACGAAAAAATGTGGTGTTTACATATTAAATTTTATTAAATTTAGGCAGATGCAAAAAAATACTCACCGAGTGGTGAGTATTTTTCATTTTATTTGTTGGTGTTCCAGGTTGTGATTGTTAGGAAGTCCGTATTTAGTCCACGGTCTACTGACATTGTATTTGTGGCTGTGTAAACCATTCTGAGCCAAATGTTGTCATTCAGAGTTGAAAAATTAACTACCGGTACTGTAGAAAAATAAATTCTTTGTGTCTGTTTAAGTTTTGTATACTTGTCATATGGATTTGCTTCTATTTCTTCTGCTGTTATTCTATCAAACTGACTATAATTTTGATAACCTTTAAATGTTAAATCACAAACTGTTCTTCCTGTATCTGATGTCCAAGAAGCTGGCTGAGTTTCAGAATTTTGTGCGTAATAAAATGCTGTTCCTGTTATGCTATATCTAGATATAGGATAAGGCATCTCAAGTAAATAACCTGTAGTTAATGTAGATCCTGTAGTTGATATTCTTGGGAGTTTTTTAAATGGACCCATTATAACTTCCAAATTAAGACTAGATACTGGAGTCGAATTAGTGACATTTGCCCAGTTTCTTGTTAATTCATATTTTACTGTACTGTGTGGATAAAATTCTGTGCCTTCACGTACTTTGCACAAAGAAAGTGGAACTTCGTATACAAGCTTTTGTGTATTGGCATGACCCGCATAAGAATTAATTCCACCTGCAGAACCAAATCTAAGTGCTTTTGGATCTGAAAGATCAACACCAGTCCAATTTCCCCAGTGATATTGATACCAGGCATTCCAAAAATTAAATGGCGCACGATATCCTGTGCCCGTTGTATATGTTCCACCAGAATAAGTTCTTACATTAGTACAGACAAATTTATAAGTTCTTTCTAGATCTTTATCAATTTCATTAATTCTGTATTTTATTTCATTATATTTTGTTTCAAAATCTTCATGTGTTACAAAGGCTTCAAGGTCTACATTTGTGGCAAATGTAGTTAAAGTTGAAACTGCTAAAGCAACAACAATAACTGCGCTTGTAAGTCCAGGGATAAGTTTTTTAAAACTAATATTTTTCATACTATCTAATACCCCCATTAATAAACTATAGGAAGCGAATAATGGAATCCAAATATTACTGGATTTGCCGCTCCTAGTAGTTCTTTGCCTGGTTTTTTATATGCATGCCAATATTTTATGCCATTAACACAGTCAACAAATTCATATTCATAATAAGGATCATAACCTTGGCCATTACCGATATTTCTTGCATCGGGAACAAAACTTGGATATGAGGCACCTATACCAGCTTGGTATTCATGAATCGCACATGGTCCCATTGTATACTCAACATTGTCCTTTGGAATAAATCTAGTGAGCATAGCATCTTGACCATCTGAATAAATTAAAGTTCTCGTTCCATTTGTTGGCGATGTTGGAGGAAAGTTTTTGTACGAAATCATATAGTCCTGTGTATCTGGATCTAACCAACCTGAACATAAAACTGCATTCTGTGTTGATGTACTATTACCCGAATAATGTGAGTGTGTTAGCGGGGTATCATAATTTGTATTTACATACATTGGAAGGTTTTTGGTTATAGTATTTTTTGTATTTGTTAAACGCGTTGTGCCAGGTGCAACATAAGTCCATAAGTCTTTCTTAAGTCTTATTATTATTTCCTTATTTTGGATTTCAGCATCTGTCATATTATATGGTACTGTTGGGTCAAGCTTTACAAGCGAGAAATTCCATTCTATGTATCTATAATTTTGTCTCCATGAATACATTACTATATACCAACCAGGAAGATTTTCTACTGGAACCGCACAATTTATACCACCAACATAGTAGGTAGCAGATGCTGAAGCATCTAAAGATCCTCTCCACATCATGTGATTTGTAATATAATAATCTCCATTCCACAATCTATGGAGTGTATAACTTTTGGCATAACCATTTTGAGCATCGGCTATACCTTGGTAATAACCCCATGCATAACCCCAAGCAGATGATGAAGATGAAAACTTTGTTCTTGGTAAAAAATTACCTCCTGTATGCTCACCACCATAATAATCATTTGATGTATTATACTTATCAGGAGAATCAAAAGTAACAAATTTTATATCTGTTGTACGATACTTATTTATTAAGCCCATAAGAGATGATTCTTTTTCATCCAACATTTGTTGAAGTTCAGACATTTTTGTTGTATATTCACTTCGAGTTACATAACTATATGCATCTGCCGCAGTGACTGCATATGAAACACTTGCCATACCTATAAGTACGAGTGCTAGTGTTATATATATCATTAATGTTTTTTTCACATATCTATTCATAATAATTACTCCAAATATAAACTACTTATTCATTAAGAATAGGTATTTCACCCGCAAGAAATGATTTAAGAGCTAGGCATCCCTTTTGTGGGCTATAAACTTTAACAATACCCGTTGCATAATTATTGTTTGCCAAATTTAATTCATCTGAACCATTGCCAAATTTTCTGCCTCTCATGTTAAGTGGAAGAACATTGAACACACAGTATGGAGATGATGTATTAAACTGTTTCATAGTGCACGTTGTTGCTGGAAAATCCCAAGTGAAAGAAACATCTGTTGCAGTAACATCTCTTCTTATATATCCTGTTCCTGGATTAGATAATGCTTCGGCTGAATTATTATTAGAATATGTTCTGGTCTTAGCAAATAATGTATCACTCCGCGTTCCAGTATAAACTGATGCAGATGTACTTCCTTGTGCTGATATTGCACCTGTTCCCCACGGCAGTGCCCACTCTGATAAAGGAAGTTTTACGGTAATTGATTGGGCACTTGAATAATCTTGTGCACCGTCTTTTAGAGTTATTCTATTGAACCACCCCATATAACACATATTGTTTGTTAGTGTATAAGCTGGATAATATAAGGAAACAATGATGTATGTATCCGGTATATTATCTGCCTTAAGTGCGAATCTTGCAAATATTGCAAACTGAGATCCTCCTATATTATCACCAGTGCTAAAATCATATGAACTTATTCCTTGAGATCCATCCCAGTTATCCATTAAGAACAAGTGATTTGTTCTAATATATTTTGATGTTACAGATGCAAGTATTGAATCTCTATATGCCATATCGCCTGGGAAGCCTCCGCCACCCATACCACCATTATTTTCAAATCCTTCAACAAGACTTACTCTAAGTCTAGGGCCATTCAGCATGAAATCCATTGTTGAATCGTTCATGGTTTTTTTAACATTATCAAGTGCTGCTTCAAGTTGTGCAACCTTTGCATTCCATTCCGTTTTTGTTACAAACGCATTGCTATCATTTGCGCCAACGGCGTAGGCATATGAAAAGCCAACACCGAGTGCAAGCACGATGCCGAGTGCATATGACAATACTTTTTTCATATTTTTGTTCATCTTGTTCTCTCCTTTATTGCGCTTTTTGAAGCACACAAAAAGTGACGAATTTACTAATTTTGCTTATTATATTTTACCATAACTTGCGCTAAAATAGCGGTTTTGCTTATTAAATTTTATTAAATTTGGGCAGATGCAAAAAAAATACTCACCGAGTGGTGAGTATTTTTTCATTTTATTTACCTGTGTTCCATGTTGTGAGATTGAACGAATCCATTGCCATATATCTATCAAAGCCTTCGCTATCGCTACCATTGGTGTATGAGTATGTGTATTTTAGCCACACATTTTCGTAAGAAGATAAATTCGTGTGAACTGTGCTTACATATAATAACTGAACCGTACCTGTGCCTTGTTGTGTGTATGCATATTTCTTTATACCCTCTGGGTCCGTTCTTCTAGGGAACGAACTATAGCCTGTCGATCCTCTCGTAGAATTACTAAGTCCCATAACTCCCGTACCAGTCGTCCATGATGTTGGCTCAGTCTCCTTGCCATAAGCATAGGCAAATCCTGTTGGAGATGGAGCAGAATAAAGTGGTAAATTCGGAAGCTCACACACAAGTCCAGTTGCCTTAGATTGTCCTGTGGTTGCTATGTGTGGAAATTTTTTGAATGGACCCATAATCATCGTATATGCAGTTTGGTAATTATATAGGCCTTCTGTATCTCTTGTTGCTGTAATTTTCACCATTGTATTAGGTCTCAACTCAACATCTTCACGCCAATTACAAAGTGAAGCTGGAACTTCATAAACGAATGTGTGTGTTTTTCTCCTAGTTAATTCTGCGAACGTTCCCGGGAAACTACGTATAAGACGCATGTACTTATCTTGATTTAAATCCAAACCAAAATATGTATTGAATGGATAAGTATTGCTTTTATTTCCATTAACCGGGTAGAAAATAACTTTTTCAAGTGCATAATCTGGATTTATTCCACCATATGTTTTAACATTAGTGCAAGTAAATTTATAAAGTCTCTCAAGGCTTTTTTCTACATCTTCTGTTCTGAAGACAAGTTCGTTGTATTTTGTTTCAAACTCTTCATTTGTTACAAATGCATTTAAATCAATACTATCTAAATTTGTGGCAAATGTTTGCGCAAACATGCCTACAACGATAACTATGCTTATTAAGCCTGGAATTATTTTTTTAAAATTTATATTACTAAAATTTTTCATAATATTTATCCTCTTTCGTCATCTGCCTTAATAAACTATAGGAAGTGAGTAGTGGACACCCAAGGCCATAATATAGCTTGTTTCGCCTGCGGCTAGAGCCTCGTTTCTACCTCTTCTATAAGCATGCCAGTATTTTATCCCGTTGATACAATCAACAAATTCATATTCCCAGTATTTATCAGCTCCATTGCCAAACCCTATTCTACGTGAGTCTGGGATAAGCGAGTTACCACTGCTTGATGGATGTACAAGCCTATAACTTAATGGAGCATTTAAATATTCAACATTATCATTCGGCATAAGATATGGGAGCATTGAATCAGTCATACCACTACTTAAATCAAAAACATATGTTGTATCTTGATATGGATTGCAACAAGGGAAACCTGTAAACGCTATCATGTAGTCATCTGTTTCAGGATCTTTCCATCTAACTGTTTTTAGTGGGAATGTATTGCTAAAAGAATATGAGCCATCACGAATATAACCAAGTGGATCTATTCCATATGGGTTGTTTCCAGAGAAATTTCTAGTATTGTTATATGTTTGTTTCGTATAAGTAAACTGGGCCGCACCACTAGGAGAGACTGGACTCCACAACTCTTTCTTAAATCTTATAATCAATTCTTTGTTTTGAACCTTTTCTACATGTTCTGCCGCACTAGAAAAATATGGAACATTTGGATCTAATTTAACTAAGGCTGCATAAAGATTAAGATATGTAGACGCCTCACTGGCATATTTCAAAATTAAATACCAGCCCGGAAGATTTTCTACAGGAACCGCACAAGAAAATAATCCTTGATATTCTGTAGCTGTGTCATCAGATACACTGTCTTTATAATTTACGTCAGTAGTAAGGAAATAATCGCCATTCCATAATCTATTTAGATATGTTGTTGCATAGCGATTATCATTTCTTTCATACATCCTTGATCCATAGTGAGAAAACATTTGGTTTCCAGCATTGTATGTTCTATATCTTGGGAAGTAATTTCCGCCCATATGTTTACCTGTACGACGATTTGAGGTATTTATATCATACATTCTGTCTGGTGTATCGTAAGTTACAAACTTAATATCTGTTGTACGATATCTATTAATCTGACCTATGAGACCAGATTCTGTCTCATCAAGTTTTTTCTGTAATTCTGACATTGCAGCTGAATATTTAGAACGAGTTACATATGAGTCTGCATCTGTTGCAGTAATCGCATATGAAACGCCTGCCATTCCAACAAGAATGAGTGCGAGGATTACATATATTAATAAAGTTTTTCTAATACATTTCTTCATCTGCCACCTCCTTACTCATTTAAAATTGGTATTTCGCCATTAAGGTATGACTTAAGTGCAAGACATCCTTTTGTTGGCGAATATACTTTTGCTATACTGTAGTAATCATTATTTATTGCAAGGAACTCATTGGCTGTGGCAAATTTTCTCCCTGCCATATTTATAGGGATTACATTCCATACACAATATGGAGAAGATGTATTTATCTGCCTAATTGTGCAAGTTGTTGCAGGAAAATCGAATATGAACTTAACTGTTCTTGCAGTGTTGTCAACTTTTCTTTCTACAAATCCTGTTCCAGGGTTATTGAGATTGTATCCCGTATCAGTATTATTGTTATTCATTCTCAAATATTGTGCGAATTTATTGCTTCCTGGAGTTCCTGTATATACATAAGAAGATGTTCTTGGATAATCTCCAAGATTAACTCTTTTATTATCAATATAGCTTGGTCCTAGAATCGGAGTACTCCATTCATCCGTTGATAAAGTTACGCTAACAGTCCTAGCAGATGCATATTCATCTGCTCTATGATAGTCCTTACTTATATCTACATAAATAAATTCTCCTGCATAAATTCTTTCTCTATAGCCATAATACAAATTTACGCACAAATAAATATTAGGATCTTCATCTGACCTTACAGCAAATCTTACTCTACAAGCACAAGGTTCATACGAATAATCTGATGTTCCTCCATAAGGTGGAATTCTTAATGCTTGTCTACCATCCCACATATCATACAAGTTTATAATATTTCCCGATCTCCAATATTTATTCATAGAAGTATTTGCTGTTGAACTTCTATAAACATTGAATGGACCATAGTCACCAATTCCATATCCTGATATATTTTCAAAACCATCAAGTAAGCTAACGCGAAGTCTTGGACCGTTCATTACGTAATCCATGTTCGTATCACTAATTGTTTTTGTAATATTATCCAGCGTTGCTTCAACCTGGGTAACTTTTGCTTCCCATTCTGTCTGAGTTATAAATGCATTAGAATCATTGGCGCCGACTGCATAGGCATATGAAAAGCCAACGCCGAGGGCGAGGATGGCGCCGAGAGCGTATGACAGTACTTTTTTCATATTTTTTCCCATAAAATGTCCTCCATTTTCGAAAATGGGTGTTTTGTATATTTTATCATAATTTGCGAAAAAGTGCCCTTTTTACTTATTAAAATTTATTAAATTTGGGCAGATGTGTAGGCGAGGAATACATTCTTTGCAAAAAAATACTCACCGAGTGGTGAGCATTTTTTATTTTATTTACCTGTGTTCCAGTTTGTGAGTTCGAAGTCACCCATTGAAACCCATGTTGGGAAGGTGTGCGATCCTGAATAATAATATCTAAGCCACACATTGTCGTATGATGATAAGTTTGGTGCTGTTGCAGATTGGAAATACCACTTTGTGTGAGTTCTTTGATGTCTAAATGAGTAGCCCCAATTTGCAATAGTATCGCTCGTTACTACAGGGAATTTACTATTATCTACAGTACCAGAGGTTTGCCCGCCTTGTAAGTAAGTTGAAGTATCTGATTTATATTGCCATGATGTAGGATAAGTTTTTGTTCCATATTGATAATAGAATGTGGTAGTTCCACTTATAGAACTATCAACAAGCCCTACTGGAAGTTCACAAATATATCCTGTTGTAATTGTACTACCGCCTGCTGTATAGTTTGGAAATTTTTTAAATGGTCCCATTACAAGTTCAACAACAGTAGAAACACTTGATGCATCTGGAACATTGTTTGTAAGTGTCATGTAAACTTTTGTTTCAGGGTATAATTCAATTCCTTCTTTCCACTTACACATAGTAGCAGGGAAATCTCTTTTAAACACGGCTGAGTGCGTTCTATAAGTTCCACCACTTCCCGTACCACCATAGGTTAGTGAATATTTTTTATTTACACGAAGGTATTTTGGGTCATCAAAAAATGCAACAATGTAATTATCTTCTGGATATGAAGAGTTGAAACTTCCTTGAGGAAAGGCTGGTGGGTAATAGTTTGTTGAATATCCGCTTTGAGATGTTCCACCAAATGTTTTTACATTAGTGCATGTAAACTTATAAAGTCTATCTAAACTTTTTTCTATATCATCAACGCGCCAGTCAAGTTCATTGTACTTTGCAAGGAAGTCATCTCTTCTAACAAATGCCTCAAGGTCAATATTAGTTGCAAGAGTAGAAGCTGCCATACCAGCAATTAGCATAAGGCTTATAATGCCTGGCACAAGATTTTTTAAATTAATATTCTTTATTATCTTCATAATCATATTCCTCTTTAGCATCTGCCTAATTAATAAACTATAGGGAGTGAGTAATGGAAGCCTGTGATGTCTGTGTATTTATCACTTAGTTTTACACCTGACCAAGGTCTTTTATAGGAGTGCCAATATTTGATTCCATTTATTCCATCCACTATCTCTACATCATAATACTTGCTGTCATACAATCCTGTACCTATATCTCGTGGATCTGGAACTGAAGGAATTAGGGTGCTGCTAGAATATCCTGACTCCCAAGAAGTAGAATAAAATATAGGAGCCATTAAATACTCAACATTGTCGCTTGGAATAAGATACGATATTCCTCTATTATCGGACTGTTGAGAATAAACTCTAACTGGATATGAGCCTGTCATTGTTGCTCTTGATGATGGAACCATTCCGCGAATTGTCATAAGACAGTCATCAGTTTCTGGATCGGTCCATGTTTTAAAGTATAAAGTTTGAGTACCAGTTGTTGATATATTTGAAGGATATGTACTCGTTAAGAAAGACATATTGTTGTTCTCATAATAATTTATTGCAGCACTGTTTGAAACTGGAGTTGTTGGGAATTTAGGATTGGCAGATAAATATACAAACAAGTCTTTCTTAAATCTAACTTGTAATTCTTTACTTTGCATAGCAGTAAGTTCTGCAGCCGATGGCATAGGAACTTTTGGATCGAGTTTTACAAGTGAGAAAAATGTTTGTGTTCTTCTAGAAGCAATACCATATATTCCTACAGAAAGATACCATCCTGGATAATTTTCTATTGGGAGTGCGTATCTGTATATTCCTGTCCACGTAACAGCAGATGCTGCTGTATCAGTAGAGTTTCTATAATTTATATCATTTGTTATATAATAATTTCCGTTCCAAAGTCTATGAATAGAAATATATGCTCTATAACCATCAAGTCTATCAGTCATATTGATTCCAAGCCCATAGCCATAAGACCAGCTATCATAGTTTGGATTTCTTGGGAACAGATTTCCACCATTGTGATATCCTTTTAAGGCGTTAATAAAACCACCAGATGTCATTTGAATATTTGGAGTATCAAAAGTTACAAATTTTATATCTGTTGTGCGGTATCTATTTATATTACCAAGAAGTGCTGATTCTGCTTCATCAAGTTTTGTTTGTAACTGACTTACACTAATTGCATATTCTGAACGTGTTACGTATTCGTTAGCATCTGTTGCTGTAACTGCATATGCCACGCCTGCCATTCCTACAAGAACTAAGGCAAGGCTTATATATATCAATAAACATTTTTTAATATATGTATTCATCGTTTACTCTCCTATACCTATAACTAATTACTCATTGAGGATTGGTATCTCGCCCATCATATAAGATTTTAGTGCGAGGCAACCTTTCTGAGGAGAATATAATTTAGCAATAGCGCGATCTGTCATTAAAGTCGAAGTGCTTATTGCTACAGTATCAAGGAGTGTTCCGAATTTTCTTCCCACCATATTTTTTGGAAGCACTGTCCAAACTGAATAAGGATCAGCATTGTTGACATGCCTTATAGTACAAGCATTTGCTGGGAATTCAAATCTCATAGTAACATCAGTTGCCGATATAGATCTCTCCACATAACCGGTTGCTGGATTTGATAAATTGTTTGTTGTGTGGGAATTACTATTTCCATAGATTATATATTGATGCCATACAGTATCACTTGGTCTTCCTGTATAAACGCCAACAGATGTTCTTGGAAGTGGAGGAATGGTAGTTCCTTGAGCATATATTTGATCCCAATCTGATAGAGGAAGTTCTACTTCTATTGTCTTGGCAGCTGCATAATTAGATGTTTGATTGCTTAAATCAACGTATGTTGCTTGCATAATATAACATCTTGAATAAGGGGCAGATGTTGCTGTTGTCACATTGTAAAGTGAAATAATAACATATATGTTTGGATCTTTTGATTGAACCGCAAATCGTGCGTGGCAAGCATAAGGTGTGTTATCAGTGTCTCCTCCATACCACACAGGAGAATGCTTTATAATTTGCCTTCCATCCCAAGAATCACCAAGAACTACGTTGTTATGAATGTACATTCTTGTTGTAGCATGAGCAGACCTTTGAGTATCTCTATAAGGATGTCTTAACACAGTATCGGCAGTGTATCCACCACCTTTGTTTTCAAATCCGTCAATAAGACCTGCTTGAAGACGTGGGCCATTCATAACAAAGTCCATGTTGTTATCGTTTATTGTTTTTGTAACATTATCAAGGGATGCTTCTATTTGTGCAACCTTTGCATTCCATTCTGTTTTTGTTACAAACGCATTGCTATCGTTTGCACCGACTGCGTAGGCATATGAAAAGCCAACACCGAGGGCGAGGATGGCGCCGAGTGCATACGACAGTACTTTTTTCATATTTTTTCCCATAAAATGTCCTCCATTTTTGAAAATGGGTGTTTTGTATTCCTTTATTTGTTATAGTTCCATGAGGTCAGAGTGAAGTTATCTAATGATATATCCTTATCATCATCTGTACCGTTTGATGTGTATACATATCTAAGCCATACGTTAGTCATAGTAGAAAAATCGGTTGTAGGGGCTGTATTATAGAAGCAAAGGAAGTTTTTACGCATATTTGAAAATCTTTTATCTGGAGCATTCATAAATTCATCTGTTGTTTGTGGAGGGAATGATGGACGCTCGGTTGCGCCATCTAGTTGATAATTTATTCTCATACCTGTATTACTTCCGCCTACAGTATTCCATGTTGTTGGTTGAGTAAGTGTATCTTTTTGATAATATATACCAATACTTGTAGACCATGTTCTATTGGTGTACAAGAATACATTTGGGAAAGCAACTAAAAATCCCGCATTATCGCCTGTAGCAGTAATCTTAGGGAATTTTGTAAATGGTCCCATTATCATTTCAATGCTATGAAAACTTACATTAGATGAATATGATGTAGAATTTGCCCAATCTCTTCTTGAATTGATAATAAATGTGCAGTTTGGAGCAGGAACTACTCCATCTTTCCAAATACACTGTGATGCAGGAATTTCATAACACATATAATTTACCTTACTATGATCACCAAAGTCATTTATGATTCTTCCTGTATTAAATCTAAGATAACCCTCTTCGCTTAAGTCGGCAATTGGGTTAACACTCTCATGATAATCACTGTTAGTGCTTCCATAAACAAATGGATTAATATATGCTGAGACAGATAAATCTAAATTACCTGTTGCTCCACCAAAAGATTTTACATTGGTACAAGTCCATTTATAAAGTCTTTCAAGATCAGCATCTATACTATTTATTCTGAAATCTACTTCAAAATATTTTGTCTTATGTTCATCCTTTCTTACAAAAGCTGCCATATCTACATCTGTGGCAAATGTTGAAAAGGCCATACCTGCTATTATAAATAGACTGATAATTCCTGGTATTAATTTTCTATTATTATTTATCTTCATTATAGTTACCTCTTCTCACAATTATTAATAAACAATAGGTAATGAATAATGTGCACCATCTATACTTGGTTGTGATGTGCCAAGTTTTACTTTTGATGGTTTTTTATATGCGTGCCAGTATTTTATTCCGTTTACACAGTCTACAAATTCATATTCATAGTATGGATCATTTACAAGTCCATCTCCTATATGAAGTGGGTTAGGATACATTGCTGCAAAAGATGATCCATAGTGGTGATACATCCACTGAGAACCCATGACATATTCCACATTGTCGGCTGGTATAAATCTTGATATAAAATTATTTGCCCCATGGTCAAATACAAATTGATAAAAATTTCCTTCTACTGAGCATGAAGGTCTCATGTTACGAATAGATATCATATAATCGCCAGTTTTACTATCAAGCCATCCTTTAAAATAAATTGTTCTGCTTGTGCTTGTTGATTGGTCTGAAAGCCAAGATCTATTTAATCCATTCATATATTGATTTCCGCTATAGTAATTGGCAGTTCCGCTGTATGACTGAACGTTTTCAGTTAACTTAACAATAAGTGGGCTAGAATAAACAAACAAATCTTTTTTTAGTCGCAAAATAAGTTCTGTCTGTTGTATTTTTGATGATTCTGTTGTATTTGCTGGGTAAGGAACATTTGGATCTAGTTTTATCAATGATGCATAATAAGGAACAGTATTTGCAGCTTGGTAATATGTCATAAATACAAAATACCAACCAGGAAGGTTTTCTACAGGTACAGCAAAATTTACCCCGCCTAAATATCTTGTAGATACTGCATCCATAGAAGCGTTATAAGATAGACCATTGGTTATGTAATAATTTCCATTATACAATCTATATATACTAATTGTTTTATTGTAACCTTTATTATACTCTGTATACTGATCTCCTGGACCATATCCATAGATATTGCCCGATGAATATGTCTTAGGTCTAAGGAACCAGTTTCCTCCATTATGTAATCCTGCATAAGCACTGTTTCCTGTTCTATATTTGTTAGGAGTATCATAAGTTACAAATTTAACATCACTTGATCTATATTTGTTAATCTTACCAAATAGTCCAGATTCTGCTTCATCAAGTTTTAGTTGAAGTGTTGAAATATCAACTGCAAATTCTGATCTTGTAAGATAAGCATCTGCATCTGTCGCTGTTATAGCATAAGATACAGTAGCCATACCTGTTAATACAAGAACTAGACATGTATATATTATTAAACTTTTTTTCAAACTTTTATTCATTATCTTCTCCCTTATAAATTAAAATCATTCTTATTACATCTTAATTTATAATTATTCATTAAGTATAGGAATTTCGCCGTTCATGTAATTCTTCAAAGCTAGGCATCCTTTTTGTGGTGAATAAACTTTAGCAATAGGAGTTCCTAGTGAACTAGTATTAATATAAACTTTATCGAATCTTGTTCCGTATTTTCTTTTAGTCATATCAAGTGGAAGAACATTGAAGAAACAGTATGGAGATGATGTATTAAATTGTTTCATTGAGCTAGTCGTTGCTGGAAAATCCCAAGTAAATGTAATGTCGTTGCCTACTATATTCCTTGTTATATATCCTGTTCCTGGATTTGAGAAAGTCCAAGTGCCAGTATTATCTCTAATGTAGAAAAATCCTGAGTTCATAGGGTATTCGTTTGGTCTTGCTGTATATATATAAGAAGAAGATTTTGCTTGATCTGTTGGAGCAGTATCGCTATATATAGGCCACCACTCATCAAGAGATAATGTTACTTTAAGAGTTTTAGCTGCAGAATAATCTTGAATTACATCTCCTGCTGTCACATAGTCAAATGTTGTCATATATATTCCTGCAGTAGCTCCTGCATAATATATAGACACTATAATATAAACATTAGCAACATCTGTCTTAAGTGCAAATCTTATTCTGCATGAGAAGTAATCGTTTGTTCCATTGCTTGAAAATGAATGTGTTGTAACAGACTGTCTTCCATTCCACAAATCTTGTAAAAGCAAATTATTAGTTCTTAAATATCTATTAGTTGGAGATGTATTACCCGCAGCAGCATAATAAGGAGAACCTGCATCAAGTGGTATATAACCACCGTTATTGTCTCCTCCTGTATTTTCAAAACCATCATGTGTGCTGGCCTGAAGTCTTGGGCCTGACATAACAAAATCCATATCTGAATCTTGAATAGTTTTAGAAATATTATTTAAGGCGGTATCTAATTGATCAAATTTTGCTTGCCACTCGGTTTTTGTAACGAATGCATTTGAGTCATTTGCACCGACTGCATAGGCGTATGAAAATCCAACGCCAAGTGCGAGAATGGTGGCGAGGGCATAGGATAATAGTTTTTTAAATGTTTTATTCATTGTTTTCTCCCATTTTGTAGAAGGTTGAAATTTAGTTGTTATGGTTCCAGCTGGTGATGTTGAAGTAGCTGGCGCTGTGGGCCATGTCAACGCTGGCGCCTGATGTGTTGTATACATATCTGATCCAAACATTTTCTCTTGATGAGAGGTCGGCTACCATTGCTGAGTTATAAATAAATATTTTTGTGGTATATGATGTTGCATTTTTTGTGTAAACATCTGCTTCCAAATCGGCCATAGTATAAGGTTCTTGCTTACTTTCATTGGCTGCACCTTTTGAATACAAACCTATTCTTAAATTACCTGTATCAGTAGACCATGAAGTTGGTTCTGTTTCTGTACCGAATGCATATTGGAACTGAGAAGATGTTTGTGTATATGAACCAATGTTATAAGGAAGCTCGCATATATATCCAGTAGTAAGTGTTGAACCTGTTGAAGTAATTTTTGGGAATTTTGTAAACGGTCCCATAGTAATTGTAAGATTAGATGCTGTTACATTGGTGGTATAGCCTGTTGAGTTGCCCCATGTTCTTGTTATAACAAATTTTGCAGTGCAAGAAGGTGCTGGAACAATTCCATCTCTCCAGTAGCAAAGCGTTGCAGGAATTTCAAATTCCATCTTATCTGTTTTAGAGTGGTTACCAAATTGGTTTATCATTCCACCTGTGTTCCATCTTAAATATTTTTCTTCTGATAAATCTGCTATAGGATAATTACCATAGTGATATGTGGCAGCTGTTTGCCAAAAATAAAATGGGGTACGTGGAGTATAATAATTATTATAAGTAGAACCTGCATATGTTTTTACATTGGTACAAACAAATTTATAAACCCTTTCAAGTTCTGTATCAAGGTCTTTTATTCTGTGAACTTGTTCATGATATTTTGCAAGGTAATCTGTCTTTTTTACAAATGCTTCTAAGTCTAAATTAGTAGCAAGTGTAGATGCTGCCATACCTGCAATTATTGCAAAGCTTATAAGACCTGGGATTAATTTTTTAAAACTTATACTTTTCAAATTTTTAAAACTTTTCATAATCTATGTCCTCTCTTCATCTGCCTTAATAAACTATAGGAAGTGAGTAGTGCATTTCCCACGCAGTAGGGAAACCTGAACCAGATCCATATTTTGTATTTCCATATTTCTTTTGGGCATGCCAATATTTTATTCCGTTTTCACAGTCAACAAATTCATAATCATAATATAAATCGCTGGCAGATCCTGTTCCTATTGCTCTTGGATCTGGTATACGTGCTGGATATGATGATCCAAGAAGAGAATTAAGTTCTACGTATGCTGTAGCACCCATTATATATTCAACATTGTCTGATGGGATAAATTTGCAAATAGGAATTGCATAACTATCAAACCATTGAACATTGGTTCCGTTTGTTGGACCTGTTGGAATGAGACCATCAAAAGTTAAAATATAATCGCCTGTTGAACTTTCTTGCCATCCTTTAAAAACAACATGCTTGGAACCTGTTACAGAACGATTGTCTATATATACATGCGTAAATGGAGAAAAGTATGCGTCGTTTTTATAATAATTGTAATTTCCAGATATAGATCCTGGCATTTTATCCTTTGGAAGCCTTGAACAGTTTGGATGGTCAGATGCATATTCAAACAATTCATTTTTTAGACGAACTCTAACTACTGAATTTGCAATTTCGGCTTCAGTATCAAATGAAACATTTGGATCTAATTTAACTAGTGAACAAATATATGGCGTGTGAGTAGCAGCTTGAGAATAAGTGAACATTATAAGATACCAGCCTGGGAAGTTTTCAACTGGGACAGCGTAACTTATTCCGGCATAATAATTAGTAGCTGATGCAGAAGAATCTAAACTGGTTCTATATGACATGGTATTGGTTATATAATAATTTCCATTCCAAAGTCTATACATGCTGTATGTTTTATAGTATCCATTTTGGGTGGCACTTACTGAGGTGTATGGACCAAAGTTATATAGAATGCCAGATGAATTTGAAAATTTATGTCTTGGGAAGAAATTTCCTCCTGTATGGAAACCACCGTAACGACCTGTTGATGTATTGTATTTGTTTGGTGTATCGAATGTAACAAATTTAACATCAGTAGAACGATATTTATTTATCTTTCCAAGTAGTGTAACTTCTGCTTCATCAAGTAAGTTTTGAACATATTCCATGTCAACTACATACTGAGCTCTGGTTACATATTCATCTGCCTCACCAGCAGTTATAGCATAAGCAACGCCTGCCATACCACAAAGGATTAGGGCAAGACTTAAATATATTATTAAACATTTTCTAATATAATTATTCATACCTATCTCCTTACTCATTTAAAATTGGAATTTCACCATTAATGTATGACTTAAGACAAAGGCAACCTTTTTGTGGGCTATATACTTTAGCAACTGTATTTGCTACAGGAGATGATGTAATTAGAACTCTGTCGTTTGGTCCTCCATATTTTCTTCCTCTCATGTTCATAGGGAAAACATCCCACACACAATATGGTGATGCTGTATTTAATTGTCTTATTGTGCAACAGTTGGCTGGAAATGTAAAAGAGAAAGTAATATTGTTTACACCTATTGATCTTGTCATAGAACCTGTTGCTGGATTTGAGAGAGGATCTGGACCATTGTTAGATGGTGCATAGTAAACTGAATAAGGCATTGTTCTTCCATCAGCTACTGTTCCTGTATATAAGTTTGTTGAAGTTGGACTTTGTGTTGGTGGCGCTGTATCGCCAGATATTGTCCACCACTGACTAAATGGAAGTTCTACTAGAAGAGTTTTTTCAGATGCATAAGATTTTGCACCATCGCCAAGCATTACATAATCGAATTGCCCTAGAAAAACTTCGCCTCTATTATTGGTAGTAGGGTCATAATAATATATTGAAACAATTATATAAATATTAGGATCTGTTGTTTGAACTGCAAATCTCCACTTGCACGAATGCTCAGTATAAGACTGGTTAGATGTGTGATAAGAATAGCTGGTAGCGGCTTGAGATCCATCCCATTGATCTGATAAATATAAAGTGTTACCAGGTCTGTAATAATTAAATACAGTTGCAACTGTTGCATCGGCATAGTTATACAATCCTGGGAACCCCATATAATTTGATCCGCCGACATTTTCAAAACCTGTAACAAGTGATGTTTGAAGGCGTGGACCATTCATGAAAAAGTCCATCGTTGTTGAGTTGATTGTGCTTGATAGGTTTGCTATTGCGGTGTCAATCTGATCAACTTTTTCTTGCCACTCTTGTTTTGTAACGAAGGCGTTGGTGTCGTTGGCTCCGACTGCATATGCATAAGAAAGCCCTATACCTAAGGCGAGGGTTATGCCTATTACATATGACAATAGTTTTTTAAATTGTTTCATTATATTTCCCCCTGAAGGCAAATTTAATAACATTAACAACAAAAGATGGTTTGCGAGGGCGCAAATCGTCTTTTGTACTGGTTCTATTTTACTAGATTTTGGGGGTATTTGCTACATTATCTTTATTAAGATTTATTAAAAATGCTCGCAAAATTACTCATTTTTAGTAAACAATTTTACCTCGTTGTTATGTTTTAGATTAATTGATCCAAAAGAGATAGTGGCGAATTCTTCCCTAGTCTTTTCGTAGTCTTCCTTTGATATGATAAATTTCATTTTGATATTTTGCTCATAAGTGGTTTGAAGTTCTTTGTATTTTTTTGTTTCCAAACTTTTTTTCACCATGCTAAACAAATCATATTTTATTTCTATGTTTACTTCATATCCTTCATAAAGTTCTTTAATAATTTTTTCTTCATTTGCTTTGTTTATGCTTTCTTTACATGATGATGAATATGCCCTTGTGAGGCCGCCTGTTCCAAGGAGGACGCCGCCAAAATATCTTGTGACTACACATAAAACATTTACAAGGCCTGCGCCTTCGAGGCATTCTAGTATTGGAGCGCCTGCTGTGCCTGATGGTTCTCCATCATCTGATGATTTTTTTATTATAGGCGTGCTTTCTTTTGGGTCGTAAATTATATAAGCATAGCAGTTGTGTCTTGCATCAAAATATTTTTTGCGAGTTTCCTCCAAAAATTTAGTTGCTTCTTCTTTATTTGATATAGGAAAAATTGTGGATATAAATTTAGATTTGGTTACTGTGATATCTGCCTGAATTGTTTTACTTATTGTTTTCATTTTCAAAAGAAATTAATGGGTCAATGTTTTTTCCTGCTTTTCTATCGAAATAATTTTGTGTAATTTTTATAACCAAAGGTGCAAGAAGTATGAGGCCGATTAAGTTTGGAAGCGCCATGAGGCCGTTGAATGTGTCAGATAGCGACCAAACAAAAGATAGATTCATTGTCGCACCGATTATAGTTGCAAATGTATAAAATATTTTATAAATGATACTTGACTTTGGTCCGAAAATATATTCTGTTGATGTTGCGCCGTAATATGCCCAGCCAAGAACTGTTGAGAATGCAAAAAGTATAACGGCAATTGCAAGAATGTTTCCTGCTGCATCACCAAATCTTGTTTTGAATGCGAGTGAAACAAGTGAGGCGCCGTTTACTGGATTAATTGAAATTGATTCAATGACTGGTCTATTTGATTCATCTCTTAGGACATTGCCGTTTATGTCTACTGATTCGTTGGCTTTTATACTTACTACATTGGCATAGATGAAGTCGCCCTCGCTACCATCTTGTTCATCTTTTGTTTCTATAAAATATCTTGTGCCGTCTATTAGTATTGTTTCTGGGTTTGTAAGACCTTGTTCAGATGTATAAACTTTGGCATTGCCACTTGCATTTGTTTTTATTCTAAGGAAGTTGTAATTAGAATCAAGAAGTGGAATGTCGGCTTCTACTTCATCTGATGAAACTGAAACTATTGTATTTGTTTTTGGAACATCAAGAAGTGTGTAGTTTAATGAAGGAACTTTGATTGTTGATGAAAGTACAACAAAGGCTGTGAGTGTACATACAACAATTGTATCAAAGAAAACTTCAAAAATTCCCCAAAGGCCTTGTTCAACTGGTTCTGTTGCATTTGATGCGCAGTGTGCCATAACACTTGAACCAAGTCCTGCTTCGTTAGAAAATATTCCTCTCTTAAATCCCATTTGAATTGCTCGCATGAGAATGTAGCCACCTGTTCCACCAGCTATGGCTCTTGCGTTAAATGCACTTGAGAAAATACTTGTGAAGACATACGGTATCTGCCTGTAGTTTGAAATGAAAATTGTAACAGTAAAGAAAATATAGAAAAGAGCCATGAATGGAACGAGCTTTTCTGTAACGGATGCGATTCTTGTTATGCCGCCGACGATGATGATGCCGACAAAGAATGCAATGACAATTCCTGTAAGGAGAGTTGAAACTCCAAAGTTGGTATTTAAAGCATCGGCGATTGAGTTAACTTGCGTCATGTTGCCGATTCCAAATGTTGCGATGAAAGTAAAGAGGGCAAATAAAATTCCAAGAACTGGTCCAACTTTTTCAAGATGCTTCTTGCTGCCAACGCCGTGTTTTAAATAATACATTGCGCCGCCAGAGTAACTTCCGTCTTTATTTTTTCTTCTATAATAAATTCCAAGAACAACTTCACCAAAGTGAGTCATCATCCCGAAGAAGGCAGATACCCACATCCAAAAAACTGCGCCAGGGCCACCAACAACGAGTGCTGTTGCAACACCTGCGATGTTTCCTGTTCCTATTGTTCCGGCAAGAGTTGTAAAGAGCGCTTGAAGCTGAGAGATTACTTTGTCATCGCTTGATTTAACAATTTCTTTGTTTGTTTTAAGAGCTCCTATAGTTTTGGCAAATACAAAACCAAACTTACGAACTTGAAAAAACTTTGTGATGATTGTGTAGAGGATGCCGCAACCTAATATAAGAACAATTGCGGGAACGCCCCAGACTACGCCGTTAACTTTGTCGTTAACGGATGATATGACATCAATAATGTTTTGCATAAAAGCTCCTTTTTTTAATAACCGTTTGGATGGTGTTTTAAAAATTCCATAAATACTGCATTTGCAATGTAGGCATGTCCAAAATCATTAGGATGATCGGCAACGCCTTGCATATCTATTGGATGCATTATCCCATCTCTTCCTAGTATTTGTGCGCCAAGGTGTGATTTAAAAAGTGGGTTGTTCCACAAAACTTCAAGAGACACATAACTTACATTGTTAAATTGTGCAATAAGTTTAAGTAGTGGCTCTGTTGTATCTTTTCTATCCCAAAAACTTCCGATCAAGACTATTTGCGCGTTTGGTGCTTTTTCTTTTGTTCTATCAATTAAATCTGTAAAGACATCGTTCATGAGCATTAAATTTTTGGCGTCATGCAATAGGTTTTCTGTGAGCTCATATGTTACAAGGTCAATGTTAGGATTTAATTTTTCATATATCATTTGTTTTTTAAATTCTATTTCACCAAATGAGTTGGCGCCTATGTATTGTGATTCATAAATTACGTGGCGAGTCCTATTTTGTGAAAGAAGTTCGGCAAGTGTTCTTACCCAATCATTTTGTGGTTCACTTGCTGCCATGCCACAGTTGTTCCACCAATTTGTTCCGTCATCAAGCACGCCTGGGGTAAGTGTTATAGAATTTCCTATTGCTACAAAACGAATTACATCGGCTTCTGTTTCACCATCACCAAGTTCTGCCAATGCAACCTGTGAAAAAGGGAAGATGAAAACAAAAGTAAGTAAAAAGCATAATACTTTCTTTAAAATTTTTTTGTTAAGTTTAGTTTTTTCAGCATCTGCCATAGGAAAAATTTTAAAAAACATGCGTTTAATTATAACATAAAATTTTATGCTTCGTTTAAAACCTTATGTCTTCTCCTTAAATTTTTGTGCCATTATGGTATAATTTCACTATGAAAATTAGATTAAAAAGTATAACTGTGTGTGCGCTTTTTGCTGCACTTGTGCTCGTGTCATCAAAGATAGAATTTAGAGCATTTGACACGAGGTTCCACCTAGGAAACACATTCTGCATACTCGCAGGACTCTTCCTTGGCGCGCCTTATGCAGGACTTGCAGGCGGAATCGGCTCGGCTCTCTATGATTTAATTTTTTATGGAAACGGAGCAGGGTTTATTTTTACTTTCGTAAATAAATTTTTCTTATCATTTGTGTGCGCGTTAGTTTTTAAAGCCCTCGCAGGTAAATCTTTCATAAGAGTTGTAGCTGCGGGTGTTCTTGGGCAGATAACATATATATTTTTATATTTGCTAAAAACTTTTGTTACGAATTTTTTCATAGCTGGGATGCCACTTGATGCGGCACTTCCAATTCTTGTTGCCAAAGGTGGAGTTTCAGCGATAAATGCTATCGTTGCGGTAGTTCTTGCAACAGTTCTTTATTATATTTTAGTAAAGGCTGGGGTTAAATATGAAGGCTACCAATAAAAAATCAAAAGTAATTCCTATTGCCTTTTGTTTGGCGGCTGCGGTGGTTGCGACATCTGCCTTGATTTTGAATAGGATGAACACTGAAAGCGTTTTGCACATCACACAAGATGGCAGGGAAATTTTTGAAGTTGACGGCGAGGTAATTGACATAAATGTTAATAGAGATTTTATACTTGTAAGTGACGATGGTTTCAACGAAATTGAGATTAAAGATGGGCAGATTAGAGTTGTAAACTCCAACTGTCCCGACAAAACTTGTGTAAACTGCGGTTTCATTTCAAAAAATTCTTTTAATAAAATTATTGCATGCATTCCGCATGGTCTGATTATAGAATTTAGATAATTTTTAGGTGTTAGAGAAAACTAGGATTGTTATACATCTGCCTTTATTTGTTTATTCGGCTTTGTTGAAAATTTGGAACGAATCTTGCCAGGCTCTGCAAATTAAATTTAAATTATATTCTTTTGCGAGAATTGTCGCATCGATTGTTGGAACGGCTTTTGAAACGAGCGCGCCAAGCTTTGCATAAATTGCTTTGCGCACCATGTCAACGGGAACGCGGCCGGTCGTAAACAAAATGCATTCGCTTGGATTCATTTCATTTAGATAAATGTGGCCTATCGCCTTATCAAGCGCGTTGTGGCGACCTATGTCTTCAAAAGATTTTACGAAAGCGCCTTTGTTAAAAATATATGCACAGTGTGTCCCTTGAGTTAGTTTGTGAATTTTAGAATCATCATTAAAAAGTTTTGCAAGGGCAAATATCTCTTCATTCTTAATTTCTAATTTGTTTTCAAGTTTTGATGGAAGCTTAGTTGTTTTGAAATATGATTTGTTGTCGGTGCAACAACTTGCAACTTCGTTTCCTTTTTCTATGTCTTCTATTTTAAGACCAGGTTTTAAAAATATTTTTGCTCTAAGTCCCTTTTCGCAGATGTAAATCATATCTACATCACTTGCAGAATTTATCATTCCCTCGCTTATGAGTCTTCCAAGCGCAAGTTCAACTAGGTCGTTTTGTGTACAAACAAGGGACATGAGTTCTTGCTCATTAACTATGATTTTAAAGTAGTGTTCAGTAAGGAGTTCGCTTTTTACAACATCTGCCTCGCCAGTGTTTTTTATCATAGTGTTCTCTTTGAACTCTGTATTTATTTTTTCACGAAATAAATTTGTTATTTTCATATGTTTTAAAGTGCACATCGCGCAGTAGGTGCTAGCAAAGTGCGCGCTGTGCTTTTTTTATTTTACTCGCACCTTGTATATATTATATCAGATTTTATTAAAATATAATTGCCGCAAATCTTTACGGGCGGAAAGGTTTATTTTGCGTCCAAAAATGGAGGAATTATATGAGTGTTATGAGTATGCAACAAAAAACCACCCCGAAAGGTGGTTTTTTGATTAGAATGAAAATTTATTTTTAATTATTTGTTGTAGTTCCAGTCTGTGATGGTATTGTATGTATTGAAGATAACATTACTTGCATTATTACCATTTTCTGTGTAGGAAGCTTTAATCCATACATCTTTATATGTAGATAGATTTACGCTAAAAGCGGCGCCTACATATAACTCATAATAAAAATTGTTTGACTTATATGGATCTTTAAAAGCATAATTAGCCAAATCTTCTGGAGTAAGTCTTGGTTGCTTAACGACACTACCGTTATACCCCTTTGCATATAAAGATCCTAATGCCATATTTCCAGTCATACTCGTCCATGAAGTTGGCAATGTCTCTTGGTTATATGCATATGATACTGTGGTACCACCTATTCCATTAGTGCCTGTAAACTTATCAGAGGTACAAATAAATCCAGAAGTTGTACCAGTACTTGCTATATGAGGGAATTTCTTAAATGGTCCTATAATAAACTCATAATATACTCGAGAGCCTTGTGATACGTTTGTACCTGCACTATATCCTGAAAATTGTCTTGTAGCTGTAATCCTGATTTTTGTATCAGGTCTTAGTTCTATACCATCGCGCCATTTACATAAACTAGCAGGGATTTCATTTGTAAATGTTCGTGTATTGGCATAGTTGCCATAATTAACATGCAATGCTTGAGTATTAAATTTAAGATATTTTTGTTCCTCTAGACAAACTATAGGATAGTTATTGTAAGGAAATGTTGTGCCTACAGAAAAAGTGCCAAATATATTTGGGGCCAAATTTTGATGAGTGTAAGCACTACCCGCAAAAGACCTTACATTAGTACAAACAAATTTATACATTCTTTCAAGTTTTTTTTCAATCTCATCAATTCTCCAGTCTAGCTCGTAGTACTTTGTCATATATTTATCTTTGTCGACAAAAGCTGCCATATCAACATTAGTTGCAAAAGTGCTTGCAGCCATGCCTGCTATAATAATAATGCTTATAAGCCCTGGAAAAAATTTTTTTACATTTAATTTATTCATAAATGTTCCTCATAAATTTTATTTATAGATTCACACTATATTAGTAAACGATTGGAAGTGAATAATGAATTCCGAATGGCGACCTAACTCTACCAGTAGTGGTTCCTTGTTGCTCAGTTGTAGGGTATTTATAGGCGTGCCAATATTTTATTCCATTTGCACCATCTACAAATTCATATCTCCAATATGGATCTGTATGTGTACCAGTTCCTATAGCTTCAGCTGGTGGATAAGAAAAACTAGAGTTGTTTGGAGCATACACAGTATAATAATTTCCATAACTATTTCCCATTACATATTCAACATTGTCCGCAGGAATAAGTCTACAAATAGCAGGGAATGAAGTTCCGGTAACAAATGTGAAGGTCGCAGCTGAATCAAGTGTACCTCCACCACTCCATCCACATGGGATCAAGTTCCTAAATGAAAACATATAATCACCAGTTTCTGCATCAACCCAACTTCTGTGATAAATTGTTCTTGTGCTATAATTTGTTTCAGTTGATAGATATGAATAACTAAATGGGAATATTGTTTTATTAGTGGTTTGTCCATCTCCTATTTTCTGATAGCCTATATCAGTGTTAGTGGGTGCTGGCATAGTTGTAGGTAACTTAGGTGTATTATCGCCAGCATATTTAAATAGGTTTTTTTTCAGTCTTACTGTATGCTCGGTATTAATTATTGCATTTAAACCAGTAATGTTTGGCATAGGAACATTAGGGTCAAGTTTTACAAGTGAAACCCATGGACGTGTAAAGTTATCCATTTGATATGTAAATATTACAAGGTACCATCCTGGCAAATCTTCTACTGGCACTGCCCAGTTAACACCGTGATAATAGGTTGGAGTAGGTGATGTATTTTCCTCTACATAAAATAGATTCTTTGTTATAAAATAATTGCCATTCCATATTCTAAAAATACTATATGATGGCGCATATTGCTTGCCATAGCTATTATCGTTCCATGGGTGGAAAAACTGCCATCCGCTACCATCAACTCTTGAACGTATGAAGTAGTTTCCTCCATTGTGGTAACCCCTAGAAGTTCCTGCAAAAGAAGCAACAGTATTGTAGTGATCAGGGGTGTCATAGGTTACAAATTTTACATCTGTAGAACGATACCTATTAATGTTACCCATGAGCCCTGCCTCTTTTTCATCAAGTTTATTTTGAAGATGCGACATGTCAGTTGCATATTGAGAACGAGTTACGTAATTGTAAGCATCTGTTGCAGTAATGGCATAAGTAACACCAACCATGCCCACAAGAATG
>JAEEGL014889922.1_pt1 | contig 33278 bp, 31 predicted proteins | sample 9134231 | NCBI WGS metagenome assembly JAEEGL01 (sample SAMN16246548, study PRJNA631951) | gut metagenome | biome: gut microbiome; feature: rumen; material: fiber-attached | host: Bos | place: Iran: Karaj | collected 2018-10 | reverse complement strand
TTTACATCTTTTTAAAATATGTGACAAGAATTATAAAAATAAAAAGACAAATTACTTTGTCTTTTTAATATTATCTAATTCCATCTGGAGTAGCTATATGTTCTCCGGCTGCATATCCACCAGTAGCCTCTTCCAATGAAAAATATATTTTATATGATGCACCGTTATTTGTTTTTTCATAATAATAAGTTCTTCCACCTGGTGTTGGATTTGCTGGTGTACCAACCATATACACTTTTGTCGCAGTTGAACATTCATCTATACTTCCATCCTTTTTACCAAATCCTGTGCTGGTATTAGCAATACAATATGTGTATTTAGATCCAAGATCTAATCCAGCATGATTAGTTATTGGATATTTATTATTATCATTGAAATACATTTCTAATGCTGTTTGATATTGTTTAATATCTGCGAGTCTTTTTGCGTCTCTACTCTTTTTTCTAGCACCATTTAATGCCACCATAGAAATAGTTGCAAGCAAACCAATAATTGCTATCACAACTAACAATTCTATAATTGTAAATCCTTTTTTATTTTCTTTTAACATATTGATAGGATTAGATTGATAACTATTTATATTTTACAATATTTTGACTTATAAAACAAACTTTAATCAACATTCATATAATCAATTCCAAATGTGAAAATACATCCTTTTATTTTATCTTTTTTGTCATGAACGCATCCAAGATATTCGTTGTCATATTGTGTTTGTGTGATTATTTCATATGATCCTGGATCGTTTGATCTGTATAAAAATATATTATCGTATTTTCTAAATTCTGTTTTTTCTGATATACAGTTTTTATTATTAAATTCATAATCACATATATAAGATGAATTTAATTTTACTTCTTCTGTTTGTGGATAACTACCATATTTTATATGATAATCATTAAGCGTTTCTCTAATATCTGTAACTTCTGATAATAAAACTAATCCTTTTGATATTGTTTTATTTTTAGAATAAGCCTTGATATAAAAATATACGCTCGCAAAAATTGCTAATACTATCAAAACGATACTTATTATTTTTATTATTTTTTTCTTTTTTTCTGTCATATATTTAGATTTGACTTGATAATGAATACATCGGCAATAATACCGATAATATTATAAATACAACTATAATTCCTAAGAATACTATTACTATAGGTTCAATAAGACTTGTTATTGTACCTGTTGCGTTATTTAATTCTTTTACATAATAGTCTGTAATCTTTTCTAAAGTATAATCCAATTTTCCAGTTTTTTCACCTGTTGAAATCATATTAATTAAAAGATCAGAAAATTTATTACTCTGCGAAAATGCAATTGAAGTTTTTTCTCCATTTCTAACATCATCTGCAATTTTTAACATTGTATCTTCGTATACCTTATTACCTACTATATCTGAAACTATTTCAAGTGAATCGACTAATTTTATACCGCTTCTTATTAAAACGTATAAATTTTTTGTAATTCTGGTTATGTATATTTTTTTAAAAATTTTTCCAAATACTGGTAACTTTAATATTAACTTGTGAAAGAATAATTTACCCTCTTTTGTTTTATACCATCTTGTAAGCGCAAATATTATTCCTGATATTATAAGAATTATAATAATTCCATTCTTTATAAAAAACGTAGAGATTGCAATAAGCACTCTTGTTATAATTGGCAGCTGTGCACCACTTTCTAGTAACACATCTGACATTTTTGGAATTACATATAGCGTTATTACAATAACGACTATTATCATTGTTATTATTGTAAAAATTGGATACGCAAGTGCGCTTTTTATTTTTCCAAAAGTATCTTGGTTTTTTTCTAATTCATCCGCTAAGAAATTTAATGATCGAGTTAAATTTCCTGATAATTCTCCAGCTCTTACAATACTTATATAATATTTATTAAAAACTTTTGGATAACATGATAAGGCGTCTGATAATTTTTCTCCGCCTTGTATTTTTTTATTTATATCACGAACTATATAAGATAAATTATTTTTTTCTTGAGATAATGTATCAAATATATCCGTTATTGAAACCTGAGCATCAAACATTATAGCTAATTGTCTAAAAAATATCGCTAAATCTTTTGACTTAACTTTTTTTAAAGTTTTTATATCTCTATGTAATAAACCTTCTAGACTACTCATCGATTTCATTTATACAATCTTCTAAAGTTATTATTCCTTTTGCTGCTTTTATAAGCCCGTCTTCAAAAATCGTTGTGAAGTTTTGTTTTGCTAATTCTTTATCTATCTTATTAGAAAATTCTCCATTTTCTATTATTGATTTAATTTCGTCTGTAATTTTTATAACTTCAAGACAAGCAATTCTTCCTTTATATCCTGTATTTTGGCAGTATGAACAACCTTTTCCTTTGTAGAATTTTAATTTATCTAGATCTATTTTATTTTCTTTTAAAATTTTTGGATCTATATGACTCATGCTTTCTTTTATTTTTGCAACAAGTCCACGATCAACTGTTAATTCAGCTTTACAATGTTCACAAACTCTTCTTACTAATCTTTGTGAAATTATCATATTTACAGAAGACGATAATAAGAATGGTTCTATTTTCATATCAACCAAACGAGGAATTGCTCCCACGGCATCATTTGTATGTAATGTTGTTAAAACTAAATGTCCTGTAAGACCAGCATGAACACATAATTCTGCTGTTTCGTTATCACGGACTTCTCCTACCATAATTACATCTGGGTCCTGACGAAGAAATGATCTTATTCCATTTGCAAATGTGTATCCAATTTCTGCACGAACCTGAGAATGATTTACTCCTGGAATTATATATTCAACCGGATCTTCTAATGTAACTATATTTATATTTTCTTTATTTAATATTGTTAATAAAGAGAATAATGTTGTTGATTTTCCGGAACCTGTTGGACCGCAAACTAATATAATTCCTGATTTTGATTTTAATTCTTCATTTACTAGTTTTAGATTTCTTCCAGTAATACCAAGTTCTTCAAGTGTTGGTGCTGTTTGTGAAGTATCTAAAATACGCATTACTATTTTTTCTCCATCTGAAATTGGAATTATAGAAATACGAAAATCATAAAAGTGATTATTTACACTTAATCTTATTCTTCCATCTTGAGGAATTCTATTCTCATCAATTTTTAATCCAGACATTACTTTTATTCTTGTAACTATGGATTCATGCATATATTTTGGAAGTCTTGTAGATGTATATAATTCTCCATCAACTCTGTAACGTACTCTTACATCTTCTCTTGTTGGTTCTATATGAATATCTGAAGCATTTTCTTCAATCGCATGTTTTATAATTGTAGAAACCATTTTTGATACTGGAGAGCTTACATTATTCTCTGATGATAAATTTAAACTATCTTGAATAAAGTTTTCTTCAATTTTTATATCAACATTATCAATACCTTCTGCAACTTCTTCTTGAAGATCTGAATATTGTTTTAAAGCGTATTTAATATTTGCTAATGTTGTTACAAAATATTTTATTGTATAGTTTGAAGTTCTAATAGCAAATTCTAACGCTTCTCTTGCAACAACATTTAATGGATCTGCCATTGCTACGCTAACTTCTTCACCATCTATATTAAATACAACGATTTTGTAATTTCTAGCCAATTCTTCTGTTATTGTATTTAAAACTTCTTTTTTTATTTTTGAACCAAAAAGATTAACACATGGAATTCCATATATTTCTTCTTTTATTTCAAGTAGACGACTATCTTGAATAATTCTTCTATTTAAAATTATTTCTTCTATACTTTCGCCAGTTCTGTCTGATTGATCTTCAACATCTATAAGCTCTGTTTTTGAAATTATTTTATTTTCTAATAAATATTCTAAAACTTTATCCATTTTTTAATTTGTTAAATTATTTTTCTACCGGTTTCTCTACTGGCAAATCTATTATAATCGGCTTTTTGTTTTTATCTTCTTCGTCATTAAATATATCTAGTTCTAATATTTTATCATTTATATTATATTTTTCATAATCACTTGTTCTTTCTCTCATTCCTTCTTCTTCTAATTCAACGAAATTTAAATCTCTATTTGCTGTCTCTATCATACCTCTAATTGTATTAAACAAATACAAAGCTATAACCGTAAGCATTACGATCATTGAAACTGTTGTAACTTTTTTAATATATTTCTTCATTTATTTTTTATAATAACATTCAATTTCTAAATTATATCTTTCGCATTTATCATCTATATGAAAACTATTTATATTAAATAGTCTAGAACTATCTTCAATTGCTTTGATAAATTTTTTGAAAGTTTCATAATCTTTTCCGTCGGATACAACTATTGAAAAATTTATTTTTTCAAGCGATTCATCTATCTCAGAAACACCACTAGCTTCATAAAATGTAAAATCAGAAATTTCTATTCCAACATCTTTTGCAATTTTTGATACTTCATTCATTATTTCTGGAATATCTTTTTTTGAAGGAAGTATTTTTTCTATTTTTTTAATTTTATTTTGATCTATAGAATCGTATTTTTCTTTATATTTTTTTAGTTCTTTTATATGACCTAATTTTATTTTTGAATATTGCTCTTCTAACTTTAAAGCTGTATTGATATTATTTTTAAAAGTATCATATTTTGGAACTATTAAAAAAAATAATATTACAATTACTATCGCAGGAATAAAAACAAAGATTATTAAACTAAAATAATTTTTAAAAATATATTCTATATTTATAATCTTGTTTTTCATTTTATTTTTTTAGAAGTAAATCTTTTTTAATTTCTAAAATAATTTTTGAACTTACAGAATTTTCTGGCAATGTTTTATTTATTGTATTTATTTTTACACTCGAAATTATTTCTGGAATATTTTGATACACTGATACTTGTTTTGCTATATCTTCATAATCATCAGAAGTAACTGTTATTGTTATACTTCCAGAAACCGATGGAGCGCTTATATCTTTTATTTGAACTTCGTCTATTGTATTCTCTTCAATAAAAGATAAAAAGTTTGTCCAATATATATGATTGTTATAAATTTTTTCTATTTGTTTTAAATCTAAATTTATATCTTCTATTTGCTTTAAATTATTTCTTTCTTCTTGATATATATTATCTAATTCATTATTCATTCTTGTGATTTCTCGTATTCTTATATTAAACAAATCTCCATAAATAAATAATATAGCAATAGAAAAAATCATAAAAAACAAAACTGATATAACTACTATAGAAAAAATATTTTTTCTAGTTGTTTGCTCTGGAATTATATCAGCTCCTTCTGGAATTAAATTTATATTCAATTCTTCTTCTCTTCTAAAAAAGTTTTCTCCTATTTTTTTATTTCTTGCTTTTTTAAGAGAATTTTCTATTTGTGGCTGTTTTTTAAAAGATATTGGTTTTTCTAAAAAAAACTCATCAGTGAAAAAAGTATTTTTCACCTCTTCGTTTTTTTCTATTTTATTTACCTTTTTTGTCGCCACCTTTTTGAAATTATTTTTCAGCTTCCTTTTGAGCTAGTCCAATACTAACAGAAAACTTTGGTCCGATTTCTTGTAATATTGGGAATAATTCTTCCGGATAATCAACTCTTGCCCAAGGATTACCTAGAAAAGTTCTTTTGTTAAACTTATCTGAGATAAATTTTGAAAGCCCAATTAATTGTGATGAACCACCTGTTAATATTATTTTTTCAACTACATCACTTGATTGATTTTGAAAAATATTAAGTGCATATTTTATTTCGTCTACTATGTATTGCAAACTATCTGCAATTATTTTAGAGATTCCATCTTCTAGATCACCAGACAAACCTTGATCTTTTTTAAATTGTTCGGCTTGTTTTTCGTCGATGTTTAAAGTTTTAGAAATATTTTCTGTAATTTTACTTCCACCGAAATCTATACTTCTGTTTATTACAGGTATTCCATCTTTTACAACCATTACTGATGAAACTGTATCTCCGATATTACAAATCATAGAAACAGAATTATCGTTTCCTATAAGAGATCTAATTGTTGCAAACGATTCTACATCAAGAGTTAACAATTCTAGTCCAGATGCTTTAAAAATATTTATAAATTTTGTAACAATATTTTTAGGTGCAGCTGTTAATAGAATTTTATAATTTGTTGTTTTTTCTTCTTTTGCAACACTTGTTACAGGAGAATCATTAAGTATTTGCCAGTTTAAAACAACTTCTGATAATGGAACTGGGATAAATTTTTTAGCTTCTACATGAATAGCTTCTGTTAAATCTTTTTTATTAACAGCAGAAACATTTATTACAGAACTAAAAACAGCATAGCTTGGTAATGAAGCTATTACTTTACTACTTAAAGTTTTTGATTTTCTAATAATAAATTTTATAGACTCTACGATTTTTTCAAAATCTTCATCGCTATCACTTCTAACTATATCTACATTTTGTTCGATGTATCCATATGTTCTAAGTCTTGCAATATGATTATCGTTGATGAGCTCTATTAATTTTATACTATTAGCACCAATATCAATACCTAAAAAACTTTTTTTAGATGAGCCAAAAAGCATATTCTAAATTATTTACCTTTTTGTTAATATTCCTATTATATCACAAATATCTTTTTAATAGAAAACTATTTTCCACAATTTATTCTGGATGAATTTCGTTTTCTTTTTGTATAACTCTATTTTTTAATTCTTTATGTTTTTCTAAATCTTCATCTATTTTAATTATTTTTTCTGCCTCTTCTTTTGCTTTTAACATTAAATCTATATCAAATATACTTGCAATTTTCATTGATGGCACATGTCCTGATTGTTCATAACCATACATATCTCCGTATCCTCTATCTCGCATATCCATCTCAGCAAGTTCGAATGATGTCTTTGCACTTATTATACAATTTAATCTATGCAAAGTTTTTTCTGATTTACTTTTTGTATATAAAAAGCAAAATGATTTTTTATCACTTCTACCTACTCTTCCGCGTAACTGATAAAGACTTGCGAGCCCAAATTTTTCTGCCCCCAAAATTACTATTGTGTTCGCATTTGGTACATCAACTCCAACTTCAACAACTGATGTTGAAATTAATATATTTATCTTTCCATTGCTAAACTCATCTTCTATTTTACTTTTTTCTATTGCTTTTAATTTTCCGTGTAATAATTCTATTGAATATTCTTTAAATTGTTTTAATCCTTTGTAATATTCAAAAACTGATTTTGCAGATTTTATTTCTAGATCAAATTTTGATTCTTCTTCATTTTGTTCTATAAGCGGACATATTATATATATTTGTTTTTTCTCTTTTAATTCTTGTAATAAAAATTTATTTACATCTTTTAATTCTGTAACTATTTTTGTTTCAATAGGTTTTCTATTTAATGGTTTTTCATCGAGAATTGATAAATCTAAATCACTATAAAAAGCGAGTGCAAGTGTTCTCGGAATCGGCGTTGCGGTCACTGATAAAAAGTGCGGATACTTTTTATCTGCGCTTAAATTTTCATGTGTTAATATATGTCTTTGTTTTACACCAAATCTGTGTTGTTCATCTATTATTACAAGTCCAAGTTTTTTTACTTTTACATCTTCTTGAATCAAAGCGTGTGTTCCGACTAAAATATTTACTTCATTATTTTTTATTTTCTCTTGTAATTTTTTCTTTGTAATTTTTTCGTTATTTAATAAACATTCTGAACCTGAAAGCAATGCAATATTTATATCACCAATATAATCTTTATTAAAAAATAAATTACAAACTTTTTTATAATGTTGCATTGCAAGAATTGAAGTCGGCACCATTATTGCAGAATTATATCCACTCAAAAATGTATTTAATACTGCAATTAAAAATACTACCGTCTTACCAGAACCTACATCACCTTCAAGTAATCTATTCATTGGAGTTTCTTTCTCTATATCTTGCAATATTTGCCATGCAACTTTTTTCTGTTTTGCTGTTAATTCAAATCCAAAATCATTGATGAATTTTTTTGTTTCATCTTCAAAGAATTTTATTTTTACAGATTCTCTTTTTTGATTTTTTATTTTTCTTCTTTCATTAATTAATTGCAAGAAAAATAATTCTTCAAATTTTAATCTTTCTCTTGATTGTTTTAAAACTTTATCATTACTTGGATAATGTAAATTTTTTAATGAATATTCTAATTCTGGAAAATTATATTTTTCTTTTATATCTTCCGGTAAATAATCTTCTAAATTTAATTCTTCAGAAAAAATTTTCTTTCCAATATTTCTTAAAATATTTTGTTTTAAAGTTTTTGTTGTTCTATAAACTGGATTTATTATATCTGATTTTATTTCTTTTTTAGGATTATATTTTCTATATAAAGGATTTATAATTTCTACACTTCCGTAATTTTCTGTTGTTGTTCCAATAAAATAATATAATTCTCCTTGCTTTAAAGAATCTTTTATCCATTTATTATTAAACCAAACTGCTTCTATTTTTCCTGTATCATCTTTTAAAATAGCTTTTGTAAAATTTGTTTTTTTAACATAGCTTCTTTTTGAATCAAGTAATTCTACTCTCGCCAAAAATATTACTAGCTCCCCAGAAACTATTTCTTTTATTTTATTTTTTAATTTATATTCTTCATATCTAAACGGATAATAGAATAAAAAATCCTCGACAGTTTTTAGACCTATCTTGTTTAACTTTTTTATAGAGCTCTCACCAACTCCTGAAATATTTATTAAATCCGTTTTTGTATTCATATTTGTATTATAACACAATTAAAAAATCTCGTGTCTACTTTTAAACACGAGATCTAGATTTATACTTAGGAGTTACTTCTCAACGGAAATTTTGACATATTCACTGCCATTTTTTAGCAAGTGATCACCAATAGAAACGAAACCGGCATCAAGAAATTTCTTTTCGGCTTTTTCAATTTCTTTGTCTGGATCGCCATCTTCGATTATTACACCAAAAGAAGTTTTTTCTCTTCCGTTTAAGAAACCTTGCTTAATTACCAAAAACATATTGTCCTCCTAATCTATTTTTGTTACTACGTTTTTACACTTTTCTGCTAATTTTGTCAATTATTTTAGAGATAATGCATAAACCCAAGCATAATTAAGATACATTTCTATATCCAGAAGTAATTTTTGTTCTTCTGTCGGATTACCTGTATAGAAAGTACTCGTTGCACCCATTACTTCTGAAAGAATTTCTCTTTGCATTTTTATATCTGTTATATTTTTCTCTATAAAATATGCCAGGATTTTTTCTTTTGTATTAAAGAATTTTCTATCAGTCGTTGCATCGATTACAAGCGGAGCTGCAAGCATTTTTGGATCTTTTTGTAATTCTTCTATCGCTGAAATTGCGTCCTCTATAGTTTGCGAGCTATTTGCATCTTCTATGGAAATAATTCCAAGTTCCTCCATTCTTTTTTGTAGATCGTTTTTTATCATATATCCTCCTTGTTTTGCATTTTATCAAAAAAGTTTTTCATGTCAATTAAAAAAATATTACTATTTTGTAGTAATATTTTTCTTTAAAATTTCACTCATATTAAGTTCTACATTACTCCATTCTTCGTGTATTGAATCATCAAATCCCCATTCTCTTATTTTATTTATAATCTCTTCTGATTCAATATATGCATCCGAATTTTTTCCATGTCTATTTGCTATATCTTGAAGTCTTTCTTCTAGTGTGCAAAATTCGCCTTTGCCGTTTACAGTCATATCTCCAAAATATAACAATCTCATTTCTGGAGTATCATAATCTGGATTATATTTACCATGATATCTAATTTCGTTTGCGTATTTATATGTATCACCTAATACTTCTGCGAGAACCCATCCGTGATCTGATGTATCAGGGTCTAACCAATAACCAATATCATGCATATTTCCCAATACAAACATTTCTGCTGAACGGCGTTCATCCCAACCTAGAATAAATCTTGCGTAAGCATACATTTTTAAACCAACGCCGTAACAATGTTTATATCTATTTTCTCTAAACTCTAATGTTAGCATTGTTATTAATTTATTTAATAATCAAATCCTACTTTTTTCTTTACTTCTTCTATTTTTTCTTGAGCTATTTGTCTTGCATATTCAGCACCATCAACTAGAACTGAGTCTAGATATTTTTCATCTTTTAATAATTCTTGAACTTTTTCTCTAATTGGAGAAATTTTTGATATTACAACATCTGCTAATGCTTTTTTGAAATCTCCATATCCTTTTCCTTTAAATTCTTCTTCTATTTCTTTTTCTGATTTCAAAGAAAACATTTTGTATATTGTTAGCAAGTTGTATAATCCTTTTCTTTCTTTATCAAATACGATTTCTGTTCCAGAATCTGTTGTTGCTTTTTTAATTTTCTTTATTATGTCTTCATCTGAATCTAATAAAGAAATTCTATTATATTCTGAAGCTGCAGATTTACTCATTTTCTTTTCTGGATCATCAAGTCCCATAATTCTAGCACCATCTTTCATTATATATGGTTCTGGTTCTACAAATGTTTGACCAAATTTATTATTAAATCTATTTGCAAGATTTCTTGTTAATTCTACATGTTGTTTTTGATCTTCGCCTACTGGTACTAAATTTGCATCATATAAAAGAATATCAGCAGCCATTAAAACTGGATAATTAAAAATGCCTAGAGGAATATTTTCTTCTTTAAATTTTTCTTTTTTATCTTTGAATTGTGTCATTCTAGAAATCTCTCCAAAATATGATTGTGTATTTAATATCCACATTAATTCTGCATGCTCTTTAACGTCTGATTGAACAAATATATGAGCTTTCTTTGGATCTATTCCACAAGCTAAATATATTGCTGCAATTTCTCTTGTTTTTTGTCTTAATTCTTTTGGATCTTGAGGTACTGTAATTGCGTGTAAATTTACAATACAAAAAATACAATCAAATTCATCTTGAAGTCCTATCCAGTTATATATTGATCCCAAATAATTTCCTATATGTAAATTTCCTGACGGTTGAATTCCTGAGAATATTCTTTTTTTCATAAGATATAATTAACTATTACCTTTTTAGTATACAAAAATAACTATTTTTTGTAAAAATATTTTTTCATCCATCTAATAGAAATTTTGAATCTTTTTGAAAATAAATATTTTATATTTCTAAATCCGTCTTTAAAAGCGTTTAACTTTGTCTTTCCTGTTCTTTTATAATATTCAATACTGTATTCTTTGAATTTTATATCTTTATTTAAAACTGCTTCCATTTTTATTTCTTCTGAAATTGGCATTCCATCTGATCTAAGAATCATTTTATTTAACACTTCTTTTTTGAATACCCACATTCCAGTTTGTGAATCTTTAATATGATGTAATGTTAAAATATTAAAAAGTATTGTTAAACATTTGTTTCCAAATTTGTTTAACCAATACATTGAATGTTTATCTCTCAATGGAAAACGAGAACAATTTACAAAATCACAATCTTGTTCGATTATTAGATCTAATATTTTATCTAATTCATTCATACTGTATGTACCATCGGCGTCGCAAGTAACTATAATATCTGTATCTTTTGGAAAACTTTTGAATCCTTTTTTGTATGCATTTCCATATCCTTGTTTTTCTTCATCAACAACAATATATCCAAAACTTTCTGCAATTTCTCTTGTTTTGTCTATTGAATTATTATTTACAGCAACTATATGATCTATATATTTTGGAAGAATATTATGTGTAACTTTTAACCCCTCTTCTTCGTTATAGCAAGGCATTATCACGGTTATTGTCTTGTTTTTATACATATATTTATTGTGATTTATTATCCCATTAGTTTTACTATATTTTAGTTTTAGTGTCAAAAACTTATTGACATATTTATCGATAAAATGTAAGTAATATTTGTTAATTATTTTTCTTATGGCTTGGGTTATTTTTTTAAATAGATTTTCAGCTTTTATAAATCAAAACGACTTTGTTCGCCTAATTGCAGTCGTTGCTATTCTTATAATAATGTTTAAATGTTCTTGCGATTTACTTGGAATTATAAGAAGCGTATTACTTGCAATCGTTATTGTTCCAGCTTTATGGGTAGTTTTTAATTTTGATTATATTATTTCGCTACTTCCTCATTTTATAAGATAAAAAAATAGAAGACTAATCTTCTATTTTTTTAATCATATAAGTTTCTTCTAATTCGAATCCATTCTTTCTATAATAATCTCTTACACCAACTCCTGAAATTACAGCGAGTTTTTTTATTTCTGGATATTTTTCTTTAATAATTTCTTCTGCTTTTTGAATCAATCTTCTTCCAAATCCTATATGTTGTGTATCATCTTTTTTAGTTTTTTGATTTACTGATACTACTTCACCATATGTATGTAATTCTCTAATAATAGCAGCATCATTTAAACAATTTATAAAATGTTTTTTATGAGAAAAATATTGTGATGGAATTCTTAATCTTAAAAACGAAAATATATTTTTTCTTTCTTTATCTTCAAAACTTAAAAAATATTCTACACCGTCACTTGCTTTGTATTCTTCAACAAATATATCAATATTATCTATATCAAAATCATTATCTCTAATTTCTCTACATCTTATACAATTACATTTTTCACCTTGCTTATGCATTTTATTTAAAACTATTTCACGCAAGTTTGGAATTTTATTTCCACCAACTATTGATGTAGAAGGTATGTCACGGATTAATCTATTTATTCTTACCCAATATGGTGTTATCTTTTTTATTTCAATAAGTAGATCCACTAATTCTTCATCTGTGTATGGTGTATATTTACCTTCCTTCATCCAATTATATATTTCTGCATTTTCTACAACCACACATGGATAAACTTTTATCATATCAGGTTTAAAATCTGCGTTATTGTATAATTCTTCAAACATTTTTACATCTCTTTCTGTATTTGATCCAGGTAATCCCGGCATCATGTGATAACAAATTTTAAATCCTGCATCTTTTAATAATTTTGTAGCCTCTATTGTTTCTTTTGAAAAATGTCCACGTCTATTTAATTCTGCAATATCATCAAATACTGTTTGAACTCCGATCTCAACTCTTGTGCAACCGAATTGTCTCATTTTTATAAGCTCTTCTTCTGTAATATAATCTGGTCTTGTCTCTAGTGTTAATCCTACACAACGATTATCCGCTGATTCATTTATTGATTGTTGCTTTTCTATTTCTTTCAATAAATCTTCACTTTTTACTTTCTTTATATCAAAACCTTCTTCAGGATTATTTAATCCCATAAACGTACCAAGTATAAATTGTTTTTGATATTCATATTCTAGATATGACCATGTTCCACCCATAATTATAATTTCATTTTTTGAAGTAACATGACCGTTTAATTTTAATGCGTTTAATCTAGCTTTTACTTGTGCGTATGCGTCGAAATTGCATTTTATTGCTCTCATTACAGCAGGCTCGTTTGATAAATAACTTTTCGGCATATCTTTTTCTGTTGGACAAAATACGCAATTACCCGGACAAGGTTTTTCTTCTGTAAGAATTGCAATAACAGAAACACCGGATAATGTTCTTATTTTATGTTTCTTACAATAATGTTCGAATTTTTCACTCGGCTTTATAACCTTAAGATCTATTAATTCATTATATATTTTAAGAGTTTCGGCGTTTGATGGTGGATTTATTCTATCTTGCCCAAATATTCTCTTTTTTGATAATACAAAATCCTCGATATTATTTATATTATCGAGATCTTTATATAATTCTAATACAAATTGTTGATTTCTTGTTAGTTCCATATTTGATAGATAATAGCAGAAATAAGCAAAAAAATCAAAAAAGACCAGTATAGAAGTTGTTTGTGACAAATATTTTTGATTATATTTATCACGAATAACTTCTACAAGCTGGTCTAGTCCTAGCTGAATTAGTGCAATACTCATTCAACCAAGAATTGTTAATACTAGGCTTTGTTTTTATCTAGTAAGAACAATTCTTGGTTGAACTAATGCGCTTGTATATATTCAGCGTTTTGCAAAAGCTCGTTCAACTAAGGATTGTTCTTAATAGATTGCTTCGTATTAATGCTTTTAATGTTCTAACTTATTACCTTATTATTATAGCATATTTTTGACTTTTTGTAAATAATATTTTATTATAATATTTATTTTTAGCTTATTTTAGCTATTTTTTTAGAACACAATTTTTATTCTCTTTTAACAAGCCAAAAACGAACATATCCACAGTAAATATTGACCTAAATCTAAAAATATAGTAATATTTGTATTATTGAATTGAATCAATATTTGGAGAGTTGGCAGAGTGGTCGAATGCGGCAGTCTTGAAAACTGTTGTAGGGAAACCTACCAGGGGTTCGAATCCCTTACTCTCCGCCATTAAAAAATAGACAAGCATTTATGCTTTGTCTATTTTTTATTGTTGATTAAAAGGGATTCGAAAGGAACGTTTTTCACGAAGTGAAAACAAAAATCCGAGCCATAGCGTAGGATTTTTGAGTGGTTCGGCCCGTGAAGACAAGCGAAATAAGGTAACAATCTTTATTAAACAAAACTATTCTTTTAAGATAATTGTAATCAATTAAGAATACGGAGCGCAGTCGGTAAACGGGCGAATCCCTTACTCTCCGCCGTTAAAAGCGATTAGGTCTAAAACCTAGTCGTTTTTTAATTACTAAGAGTACCTATTTGGGATTCGAAAGGAACGGTTTTTTGCGAAGTGAAACGAAGCAAAAAATAAAAATCAAATTAACATCATCCCCTTTTTGTGCTATAATACTTATACTTAATTATCTAATTTTTAACTATGAAAAAAAGTTCAGTTGCCGTTATTTCAATACTTGCTATAGTTGTTCTTTTTGTTGGAACTGTTATAGCACTTCGTTTTATTCCTCAAGCTCCTAAAACCGTAAACGATTCTGCTCCTAAAGATATTTCTAGCAATAACAATGATAATTCTAATATTATCGAAGAAAATAATAAAAGTACTACATATACATACTATAACTCTGAATATAAATTCTCTGTTATCCTTCCTGAATCTTGGGGAGCTCCATCTATTGTAAAAGAAACTTGGGAATCTAATCCTGTTGAAGATGATCCTGAATTTAAAAGAAGTGGTGAAATCATAAAATTAAGACATCCATTATGGACTGAAGAATCTCCTCGTGAAGACCTTCCTATCATGGTATTTACTCATTCTGACTGGACTGAACTTTCTAATGAAGAATTTCATATTGGCGCAGCTCCTATGAATCCTTCTCTACTATTTGAAACTAATGATTATGTTTTTGCGTTACCTGCTAGATATAATTATGATTTTCTTGAAGGTTATGAAGAAGTTGATGAAATTGTTAACAATCACGACAATTTTATTGATAACGCTTTCTTAGAACTTAAAGAACAAGCTGAATTTTGTAATGTTGTAGAGATTACTGAATATCATTCTGGTAGAATTTCTGCTACTACAAAAAATGATAATGTTATTAATTTAAGAACAGATATTAGAGAAAAAATTTATTCAGTAATTGATGCTGCTGATAATAAATGTCCAACTAAAATTATAAGAGCTATCGAATAATTATTTGAAATGAAAAAATTATTATTTATTATTTCAATATTTATAATTTTATTTTTGCCTATTTTTAGTTTTACTAATAGGCAAAATTTTTTTATTAACAATTCTTCTTCTAATGATAATGAAATTATTTTAGAAGAAGAAAAAGAAGAACCTGTTGAAATTAATATGTTATTTCTTGGAGACATTATGCTTGGCAGATATGTAGAAACTTTATCTACTAATAATCATAATTATCCTTTTGAAAAAATTGATAAAAATATTTTTGATAATAAAGATATTGTTTATTGTAATTTTGAAGGTCCTATTACAGATCCTCATTATCCTACAAAAAGTGGTTCTACAGTTTTTTCTTTTCCGGATTATTCACTTGATATTTTAAAAGAAAATAAAATTAATCTTGTTTCCCTTTCAAATAATCATCTTCAAGATCATGGTAGAAAAGGTTATGAAAATACTAAAAAAGTCTTTAATGAAAATAATTTTGAATTTTTTGGAAGTTATTTTAATGAAGAAAATTTATTTATTAAAAAAAATATAAACGGAAAAGATATTATTTTCTTTGGAGTTAATATGATTAATACTCCATATGAAAGTAATTTAAATAAAGAGCGTACAGAAACTTTAAATGAATTAAAGCTTGTTCGCGAAGATAATCCAAATGCTTTTATTATTGTTTTTCCTCATTGGGGTAATGAATATAAAATTAAATCTAATAAGATTCAACAAAATTTTGCTCATGATTTAATTGATACTGGAGCTGATTTAATTATTGGTGGCCATCCTCATGTTACTCAAGAAAATGAAATTTATAACGGTAAAATTATTTTTTACTCTCTTGGTAATTTTATTTTCGATCAATACTTTTCTGTAGAAACTCAAGAATCTATAGCGATTGAGTTAAAATTAAATTATAATAATAAAGATGATTTTGATCCAAAAGTTTCTGTAAATGTTATTCCGCTTAAAAGTATAAAAAGTCAGCCACAATTAATTGAAGAAGAAAATAAAAAAGAAGAATTTTTATTAAAATATAATTTAAGTAATTTTTAATTATGAATACAAAAAAGGAAATTATAGTTTTTTCTGTTGGTGGATCTTTAATAGTTCCCGACTCTATCGATGTAAAATTTTTAAAAAGTTTTCGTGAATTAATTTTAAAACATATTAAAAAGGGACAACGTTTTGCTATTGTCGCTGGCGGAGGAAAGACTGCTCGTAATTACATGAATGCAGCTGATAGTGTTACAAAAATTTCAAACGAAGATAAAGATTGGCTCGGAATTTATTCTACTCACCTCAACGGAAATTTAGTTAAATCTATTTTTAAAAAAAATTCTTATCCAACCTTAATAGAAGATCCGACTAAAAAAATAAATTTTAAAGAAGATATTTTAATTGCAGCCGGATGGAAACCTGGATGTTCTACTGATTATGATGCTGTGTTGCTTGCAAAAAATATTGGAGCAAAAAAAATCGTAAACTTATCTAATATAGATTTTGTTTATGATAAAGATCCAAGAAAATTTTCTGATGCAAAAAAAATAAAGAATATAACTTGGAAAGATTTTAGAAATAAAGTTTTACCAAAGAAATGGTCTCCTGGACTATCTTCCCCATTTGATCCAGTTGCTGCAAAAGAAGCAGAAAAATTAAACATAGAAGTTGTAATTTTAAATGGAAAGAAAATTAGAAATTTAGATAAATATCTAAATAACGAAATATTTAATGGAACTATTATTAAAAATTAAAAAAAATAAAAACCGAGTTTGATTAACTCGGTTTTTTGATTTTAATTTAGCGGGGCCATTTCCTTGTCCGGAAACATTAATAGCGAATCTAAATTATCACTTTTTTGTTTTTCCGGCATAATAACTTCAAGTAAAATCCCCTTTTCGTGTTTACGATCTTTGGATTCTTTCTTGAAGCCAATATTATACAGCCGCTCGCAAAACATATTATACCCTTCGTGTCTTGCTTTGAGCTTAAAATCTTCAATGAAAGTTGAAACTTTTTCTTCTGACATTAAAAGATATTTTGCTCCGCAAACCTTAAAAGGACATATACCAGATAGTCTGCACGGCGATGTATTTTTTAATCTTCGCCAAAATTCCACTCTTATTATGGCTTTTCCCATACCCAATCCTCCTCGTAGTTTTAGTTTTAACACATTTTTTATTTTTTTTCAAGTATTAGAGAAAAAATAAAAAACTACAAGATAAAATCTTGCAGTTTTTTATTTTGTATATTCTTTGTATTGTTTGATAAAATTACCAAAAGATTGAATTACTTTATTTAATAAATCTAAATTATTATAATCTCTATATTTTCCATTTATTTCTACCTGCAAACAATCAACATCATTCATACCACTAACGCCTTGTGTTATCGCTCCGCCTTTAAATGGATTATTATAATAAATATTTTCTATTCCGTTTTCTATAAAAGCATCTTCTAATTCTTTTATTGTAGAAAAACTTGCCGACAAATTATTTAATGTTCCAAATTCTATATCAAATTCTCTCTCCTTCGATGCTCCGTGTAGATCTATTACTAATTTAATATTATTTTCTTTTACTAATCGTCTTAGTTCTACATTATATTCATCATAATTATCTCTATTCGAATCTATTCCTGTATCATTATTCTTTATAATAGAATATACATCAAAATATTTATTTAAATATAATGCGATTGCTTTTGTGTATGGTTCTTTTAATTTTACAGATCCATCATCTCGAACCTGTTCCATTGTATGCGGAGCTGAAAAAAGAACAGGAATTTTTCCTTTCAAAATTATAAAATCATCGTCATATTTTATATTTTCTAATTCATTTATTTCCTGTTCAAATTTCATTTTTTTAAATTATTTCTTTTCTTCTTTTCCTCTCATTAATGGGAAGAATACACAGTCTCTTAAATTATCTTGCTTTGATAATAAAGTTATAAATCTATCTAATCCTAATCCAACTCCAGATATTGGCGGCATTCCGTATTCCATGCATTCTATATAATCATTATCTCCTTGCATTGCTTCTTCATCTCCTGTAGCTGCTGCTTTTTCTTGTTCTATAAATCTTTCTTTTTGATCTATTGGATCAACAAGTTCTGAATATCCTTTTACTAATTCCCATCCGTTTACTACTAATTGGAATTGGTCAACCATATTTTTATTTTCATCACTTACTCTTGCAAGTGGTTGTAATACTTTTGGATAATTGTATAAGAATACTGGACCTACTAATTTTGGTCTTGATACTTTTTTATATAAATAATCTATTGCTGTTGCAAGACTCATTTTTTCTATTCCGTCTATTTTTATTCCTTTATCTGCAACATCTTTTATAAATCTTTGTCTATCTTCTTCTGTGTTTTCTATGTAGTTTAATATATTAATTCCGCAATCACCTTCGATTAATTTTACATAATCTATTCTTTCCCATTCTTTTAAGAAATCTACATCTTTTACATTTCCTTCTTTATCTTTGATTGGAACCACTCTATCTATATTTAATTTTTCGAAAACATTTTTAATCATTTTTTCTACATAATCCATGTTTTCTTTATAACTCCAATATGCAGCATACCATTCAAAATGTGTATGTTCTGGAAGATGAGATGGATCAATCCCCTCATTTCTAAATGCTTTTCCAATTTCAAAAACTCTTTCAAATCCACCTGTTACAATTTTCTTTAATGGTAATTCATGTGAAATTCTTAACACTACATCAATATCTAATGCGTTATTATGAGTATAATATGGCTTTGCAGCTGCTCCAGTTGCATTTTGTTCAAGTACTGGAGTTTCTACTTCCATAAAATTATTATCCCACATGAATTCTCTTATTGTTCTAATAACATCTGATCTGAATTTAAATCTTTTTCTAGCTTCTTCATCTGTAAGAGTTTCAAGATATCTTTGTCTTAGAATAACTTCTTCATCTGCTACTCCGTGGAATTTTTCTGGCATTGGAGTTAAACATTTTCCAAGGAAAGTTAATTCATCTACTAATATTGTAAGCTCTCCATGTTGTGTTTTAAATAATTCTCCTTCAACTCCAACATAATCTCCTACATCTACTATCTTTTCTATAAATTTGTATGGATCCATTTTTTCAGAATCTAGATCTTTAACTCTTACTAGATTTTTTATAAATGAAATTTGAATTCTACCAGATTCATCTTGTAATTGAGCGAATGCTAATTTTCCATGTGATCTGTATGTCATTATTCTTCCTGCAGCTCTAACTGTATTTTTGAATCCAGTTTTTATTTCTTCTGGTGTTCTAAATTCTTCGTTTTCTCTTTTCTTTATTTCTTCGGTTGAAACGATATTCAAATAATTCTCAGGATATGCGTTTAATCCCAATTCTTTTATTTTATTAAGTTTTTCTAATCTTACTTCTCTTTCATCTAGTAGTGAGTTTGTTTCCATACTTACTTAATTATTGATTAATTATTTTGTGATTATAACACATAAACTAGCCAAAAACAAGGAATCGTGCTATAGTATTGTTATGGATGTTATATTGAAGCAAATTTCTAATTTTATAGATTCTTATCAGATTCTAACCCTCCCCTATTTTGGCGATAATGGGTACTTTTTTATTTGTAAAGACGAAAAGCAAAAACAAGAAATTTTGTCTTCTCTTATTTTCTTTAATTCTCACATTTTTAAAAAAGGTATTAGTCTATTTTTCTTTATAAACATAGATTTACTTTTATCTATTATTGAAAATAAAAATTTTATTTGCGTTATTACACTCAAAGAATTATTACAAAAACTTCCTTCTAAAAAAGAATTTTGTAGAAATTTTGTCCAAGTTAAAGTTGGAGACAAAATAAAAATCACTGAACTTATCAGTAGGTTTCTTACTATTGGTTATGATTATTCTTCAAATATAAATATCGATGACGGGACTTTTAAAAATTACGGAGATGTTTTTGATTTTAAAAATTCTTCCGATCATAAATTATACAAAATAGAATTTTTCGGAAATACAGTTGAAAAAATTTCTATTCTTGATTATGAATCAAAGAAAAAAATTGATGAAGTTAATGAGGTCAAAATTATTCCAAATAATAAAATTCTAACTTTAATAGAAGATCTTGATGGTGTTTATATTGATGATTATTTAAATTCTGATTCTACTTTTATTTTATCTGATGAAATCAAAGATGAATTAGAAAATATTTTTGATACTTCTCTTTTTAAAAAAATATTTTTATCAAAACTTTTTGTTAAAAAATATGATATTAAAAAATTAGAAAATTATAATTCTGATATTGTAAAAATTAAAAAAGATTTTGAATTATTTATTAAAGAAAAATATAGTATAAATATTTTTACTTTTGATAAAAAAAATCTAGTTGATTTCTTCCGTGAAACGCTTATTTCATGCGACTTTATAAATTTCTTTGAAATTAAAAATAATTTTTCTTTTGACGGATTTATTGATAAAAAAAATAAAAATATTTTTATTTGTGATGATAATATTTTTAAAAAAAATTCTGTAAATAAAAATATTATTCCTGAAGAGGTTTCTGCAAAACCTAAAATTAAAAAATTAACAAATAAAAGAAAATATTTTTTACAAGAAATTAAAACTGGTGATTATGTTGTACATATGGATCACGGTGTTGGAATTTTTGGTGGTATTGTAAAAAATAAAATATTCGACAACATCGAAAAAGAATATGTTCTTATAAATTATGATGGCGATGATAAGATTTATGTTCCAGTCGAATCAATGGATAAGATCGATAAATATATTGGTAAAGAAAATCCAAAAATTCAAAGATTGTCAGAAACTATTTCTTGGAAAAATAAACGTCAAAAAATTAAAGAAGATATTTTTAAATATGCTAACGAACTTGTAAATATTCTTGCTGCAAGAGAAGTTGCAAAAATTTCTCCAATGCAAGATGATTATACTCTCGAAAAAAAATTAGCAGATTCTTTTGAATATGTTGAAACAGATGATCAATTAAAAGCTATCAAAGAAGTTAACAAAGATCTTAAATCTGGTCATCCAATGAACAGATTAATTTGTGGTGATGTTGGTTTTGGTAAAACAGAAATTGCTATTCGTGCGGCTTTTAAAGCCGTTGTTAACGGATATCAAGTTATGATTTTATGCCCTACTACAATTTTATCTCAACAACATTTTGATACTTTTTCCGAAAGGCTAAAACAATTCAATATAAAAATTTGTTTAGTTAATAGATTTCGTGATGAAGAAAATAAAAAAAATAATGTTGTAGAAGATATTGCTAAAGGAAATTATGACATTATAATTGGTACTCATCGTCTTCTTTCAAAAGATATTAAATTTGATAATCTCGGTTTAATTGTTGTCGATGAAGAACAAAAATTTGGAAGTCTTTCTAAAGAGCGTTTAAAAAAATACAGAAACAATGTTCATATTTTAACAATGTCTGCTACCCCTATTCCAAGAACTTTGAATATGAGTTTAACTGGAATTTATAACATGAGTATAATAGCGACTCCGCCGCGCGATAGAATGAATATACAAACTTTTGTTGAGAAATATTCTGATGATCTCGTAAAAAATTCTATCATGCGAGAAATTGAGCGCGGCGGTCAGTGCTATTACTTGTATAACAAGGTAGAAACAATTGATATTTGTTTACATCGTCTTAAAAAACTTTTACCAAATATTAAATTTGCTGTCGCTCATGGTCAAATGCGCGCACAAGAATTAATTAGTATTTTTGAAAAGTTTGATAAAAAAGAAATTGATTGTTTAATTTGTACAACAATTATTGAAAGTGGAATTGATTTACCAAATGTAAATACATTAATTGTTGAAGGCGCTGATAAATTTGGTCTTGCGCAACTTCATCAGTTACGTGGTAGAGTTGGTAGATCTAATAAACAAGGTTACGCATATTTCCTTTATAAAAATGAAAAACTTTCTGAAGATGCAGATAAAAGATTAGAAGCTCTTTATGAAGCGAATAAAATTGGAGACGGTTTTAAAATTGCAAATCGTGATATGGAAATTCGTGGTGTTGGAAATCTACTTGGTAAAGAACAACATGGAAATGCTTGCGTGATCGGTCTTAACCTTTATTCAAAATTACTTGAACAAGCTATTAATAGAATTAATGATATTGATCAAGATATTGAATTTGAAACTAAAATTAACTTACCTATTAACTTTAAAATTCCTGATGAATTTATAAAGGATGAATCTGATCGTGTTCAAGAATATCAAAAATTATCAATGATCGATGATGTTGTTGAACTTGAAAAAGAAATTAAAAAATTAAAATCAAAAAATAAAAAATTCGAAGATATTATTGATAATTTATTTAATATTTTTAAATTAAAAATTTTCTGTAGAAATTTAAGAATTATTCAAATTGATTATTCTACTATCGAATTTACACAAAGCGATATTCGTGAAAAAATTATTTTAACTTTTGAAAAAGAAGAAAATTTATTATTAGTTGAAAAATATTTTTCTGATGATTTTATTAAAAAAGAAAAAACTTTAAAGATTGATAAAAAATCTCTAGGTAAAAATTGGTTTGAAAAACTTACTAAAATTTTAGAAGAAGTTAATAATAAAATTTATCAAGAATAAAAAAAGAATTGCTTATAGGCAATTCTTTTTTTATTTTATTTTTTCTTCTTGCTTACAACTTTTTTAGTTGAAGTTTTTTTAGTTGAAGATTTTTTAGCTTTTGGAGTAACTCTTTTTGAAGCTACAGATTTTGAAACAGATTTTTTAGAAGAAATTGCAACTCTAGTTTTTAATACTGTATCAGGATTCAAAGATATTGAATCAATTTTTTCTTTTAATAAGAATTCTGCAAAATCTGGGAAGTCTGATGGAGCTTGTCCGCAGATTCCAATCTTTTTATTATTTCTCTTTGCTCCTTCGATAGCTTGTTTGATTAAAGTTTTAACTGCCGCATTTCTTTCATCATATACATGAGCAACTAAACTTGAATCTCTATCTACTCCAAGAGTTAATTGAGTTAAGTCGTTTGAACCGATTGAGTATCCATCAAATATTTTTGAGAATTCATCAATCAAGATTACATTAGAAGGTATTTCCACCATCATATAAACTTGTAATCCGTTCTTTCCTCTTTCAAGTCCAAATTCTTTCATTACTTCTTGAACTTTCTTTCCTTCTTCTACTGTTCTACAGAATGGAACCATAACTATAATGTTATCAATTCCCATTTCTTCACGAACTTTTTTAATTGCTTTACATTCAAGACCAAATGCTTCTTTGTAAAGTGGATCATAATATCTTGAAGCACCTCTCCAACCAATCATTGAATTATGTTCTACTGGTTCGAATGATTCACCACCAATAAGGTTTGCATATTCATTTGATTTAAAGTCAGAGAATCTAACGATTACTGGCTTTGGATAGAATGCAGCTCCAATTCTTCCAATTCCTTCGGCTAATTTTTCTACGAAATATTCTTTCTTGCTCTTATATCCTTTTGTTAATAATTCTATTTGTTGTTTTGCTTTTGTATCTTTAAGAGAATTGAAATTTATTAAAGCTTTAGGATGAATCTTAATATATTCATTAATAATAAATTCTTCTCTTGCAAGACCTACTCCGTCATTTGGAGTGAAGCTTAATGCGAATGCAGATTCTGGGTTTCCAACATTCATCATTATCTTTGTTTTTGTCTTTGGTAATTTTTGTAAATTTGTTTTCTTTACTTTGAAATCAATTTTACCTTCATACACATATCCTGTATTTCCTTCTGCACAAGATACTGTAATTTCTTTTCCTTGTTTTATTATTTCAGTTCCATTTCCTGTTCCTACCACGCAAGGAATTCCAAGTTCTCTACTGATGATTGCAGCATGACAAGTTCTTCCACCAGAATTTGTTACAATAGCAGAAGCAATTTTCATAATTGGCTCCCAGTCTGGATCTGTCATTTCTGTAACAAGTACATCACCAGGTTTGAAATCATAAATATGTTCTGCTGATTTTATAATACTTGCTTTACCAGAACCTATTCTGTCTCCAACAGATGATCCTGTTGCAATTACGTTTTTCTTTTTTGAATTATCTAAAATATATTCTTCTAGAATATTTGTATCCTTTCTTGATTGTACTGTTTCTGGACGAGCTTGTACGATAAATAATTTTCCAGTCTTACCGTCTTTTGCCCATTCCATATCCATTGGTTTTTTATAATGCTCTTCGATAACACAAGCCCATTTTGCTAATTGCAAAGCTTCTTTATCATTGATAGCAAATTTTTCTTGATCTTCTTTTGGAACGTTTACATTTTTTGTAAATTCTTTTTCTCCATCTTCGGAATAAATCATTTTTATATTTTTGTTTCCAAGACTCTTTCCGATAATTGATGGTTTATTTTCTTTAACTCCTTTTTTCCAAACAAAGAATTCATCTGGAGAAACTCTTCCTAATACAATATTTTCTCCAAGACCATAAATAGAGTTTACAACGATTGCATCTCTAAATCCTGATTCTGTATCAATTGAGAACATAACTCCAGATGCTGATAAATCTGATCTAACCATTTTTTGTACAACGATAGAAAGACCGATTTTGAAATCATCAAAACCTTTATCATGTCTGTATGATATTGCTCTGTTTGTGAAGATAGAAGCAAAACATTTTTTACATGCTTCAAATAATTCTTCTTCACCTGTTATATTCAAGAATGTTTCTTGTTGTCCCGCAAAAGATGCATCTGGTAAATCTTCTGCTGTTGCAGATGATCTAACAGCAACATCAACTTCTGATGTTTTATACATCTTGCAAAGTTCTTTGTATGCTTTAGAAATTTCTTTTCTTAATTCTTCTGGAAGTTCTAGATTTACAATTAATCTTCTAGATTCTCTTCCAACTTTTGCAAGAGTTTTAAGATCGTATGTTCCTGTTTTTTTATCTTTCTTTAATTGAGAAAGTATTTCTTTTAATTTTTGGCGAGCGCCAGTTTTATCTAATAAATAAAAATATGAGTATGCTGAAATAGCAAAACCATTTGGAATATTAACACCTTTTGGTGTTAATTTTTGATACATCTCTCCGAGCGATGCATTTTTACCACCTACAAGTGGAACGTCTTTGATACCAATTTCGTTAAACCAAAGAACGAATTTTTTATTCTTATCCATATTTAATTTTAACCTTTTTTATTATTTCTATATTATATCACATTTTACATAAAAATAAAAAATAAATCCGAAGATTTATTTTTTATTTTAGATTCTTTTTTATAGAAGTTGATGCGATTGCTCCCATTGCAGCAGCAACTACGATTTGTTTTAAATTTGAAAATCCAGTTGTCATATCTCCGACTGCGTATATATTTTCTACGTTTGTTTGGCAATCGTTATTTATTTTTATAAATCCAGTTTCTGTTATATCAAGTCCAAGTCCTTTAAACATAACTGATTGTGGTACTGAACCTATTTCTATAAATATTCCATTGATAGAAATTTCTTCTTCTTTATTTTCTTTTTCTATTATAATTTTTTCTACCTTACCATTTCCATTTACTTCTTTAATTTTTGTTTTTGTAAAAATTTCTACTTTTGGATTTTTTAAAACTTCGTCATCTGAATTTATTTTTTCTGAATCAGTTATTAAATAAATTTTATTTGCGATGTTTGATAAAAATTTTACTCCTTTAACTGCAGGCTCTCCATCACCTACAACTACTACTGTTTTATCTTTGTAAAACATTCCATCACAAACTGCACAATAACTTAATCCTTTTCCTAAAAATTCTGATTCATTTTTTATGTTTGCTTTTTTTCTATCGGCTCCAATTGCAAGAATTATATTTTTACCTTCATACATTTGTCCGTCTTTTGTGGCAACATAAATTGTATTATTTATTTTTTGTATAGAATTTACAATTGTATTTTTTATTTCGCAATTTTCAAATCTTTTTACATGATCGAAAAATTTTTCTGATAATTCCTCACCAGTAATATTTGGAATTCCAAGATAATTATCTATTAAATGCGCTTGATTAATTGTTCCACCTTTTTCTGTCCCAAGAAGTAATACTTTCATATTATATCTTGCGGCATAAATCGCGGCCGACATTCCTGCTGGCCCAATTCCTAGAATAATAACATCATACATATTTATTGTTTTAATTTATCTTCAACACTATCCCCGTCTTCGTCTTCATCTTCATCTTCCATATATTTGGAATAGTCAACGTTATTTTTAATAATAATTGCTTTTATGTCAACCATTGTTTCAGAAACTGCCTCAATAGTTATTTCATCAATTTTTTTATCAAGATTTTTTACATTCTTTTTGTAAAAATTTACAATCTCGTCATCAGATATATCTTCATTTTCTGATACCATATCGATATATTCTTGTCTTTTGTTTGCTGGTAATATATTTATAATTTTTTCATTTATTTTGTCATATATACTTTCTCTTATAGAATCATAAAGTTCTTTTTTCTCATTTGGTTTATAAACAATATTACATTGTCTGCAAATTTCATCTATATGTTTATCTATAATTTCTTCGTCAATCATATTATTTTTTTAATATTTATATCTATATAATATCATTTTTCTAAGGTAAAAACAAAATAGAGTTTTACCTCTATTTTGTTTATTTTTATTATGCAACTTGATTTAAAGAAGTGTTTTCTTTACTGTTTCCTTTAATAATATATTCTTTATCTTGTTCTGTAATAAGTCCTTTTTCGATTAATTTATTAACATCCCTACCTACTATTGTATCAATATTTTTTATTGCATGAATTTTATTATTTAATTCATTTTTTAAACCGTTATCACCATCTTTAAAATCTCTTCCTTCAATTTCTTTAAGTTGTCTTTCAAATTCTTTTCTATTTCTTTCTAGAACTTCATCTGTACGTTTTGCTGCAGCATCAAAGAAATCAGATAAAGCTTCTGCTGATAAATTTTCTTCGTCTATTTTTTTGTCATCAACTTTTTCTGCTGTTTTTATTGGCGCGTTCTCTGGTTGATTATTAAAAAATTCTTCCAACTTATCAGCCTCACTAAGTTCTTCATTATCTTCTTCAACTCCTTCTAGTTCTTCTAAATCATCTCCCTGTAAATCTTCTTCTTTGTTTTCTTTTTCTTTTTCTAATTCATTAATTCTTTTTTCTTCTGTATACAATAAAACATTACCATTATTTTTTATTGATTCTATTTCTTTATTTATTTTTTCTTCTTTTTTTTCTTTTTTCTTACCACCAAAAAGACCACCTAAAAATGCAAATAACTTACTCTTTGGTTTTTTATTATCTTCAGTTACAACTTCTTCTTTCACTTTTTTATTTTTATTATCTTCAATTTTACTTGCAACTAATAATTCTGCCATCTTCTTTGAAGTCTCTTGATCTAATGATCTATTATTTCTTGCAATATTATCAGCAATTGCGTTTATTATTTTATCAGAAGAAATTCCTTTCTTTAAATTTGAATCAATATTTGAATTAAGTATAAATGTAAAATTAGAATCAAGTTTTGAAACAAGTTCTTTTGCGTCTATATTATCTACCTTATTTTCTTTTACTATTTGATTTGTGTTATCACCTATAACTTCAGCACCTAATCCATTTAATTCTTTTTCTATTTTATTATTTTTTTGTAATTCCTCTATTACTTTATCTTTATTTTTTATTTTTACATCCATAGCTTCGTTACTCTTTTCTACTGAAGATCTAACAATATTTTTTTGGTCTTCTTTAGAGAAAACTTTATTGTAATTATCTAAATCTTTTTGCCAAAAAGCTTTGTTTTCTTCAACTTGTTTTTCTATAGCTTCTGGGCTGTATGTATTTCTTATATATTCAAGTTCTTTTCTTGCTTGTTCTTCTTTTTCTTTTATTTTTTTAATATCCTCATTTTCACCTTCTTCTTGTTCTTCATCTATTAAATCTTCACTTACATTATCATTAACAATTTCTCTAAGTTGTTCTATTTCTCTTAGATGAAAATTATATACTGCTTTTTTATCTTCTTTATCTTTTAAATGATTATTCATATCTTCAATATATTCCATAAACAACATAGCTGCATCTTTATATGCTTGCCCTGATGTTATATTTGGCATTTTTGAAAGCATAGAATTTGTAAGTTCTAATACTAAATCATTTAATACTGTTTTTTCATCTCCTCTTCTATATATTTCTTTTGCTTGCACTTTCAATATATCTTGATCTTTTTCATCTAATTCCGCAAAACAAGTAGCGCTAACAGATTCAGAAATTTCTTCTGTTTTAATATTTTTTCCTTCTACTTCTCTATTTATAATATTTTGTAATTTTAAAATTTCTTCATTATTTCTTTTGAAATCTTCCTTTCTATCTTCTTTATCTTTTATATAATCATTATATTTTTCTAAACCTTCTATAATCAATGCAGCTGCCACTTTTAGAGACATCTCATCTGTCCAATCTTTTTCATGTTTTTTATTTTCGTGTATTCTATCACTAATATCCAAAGATAAATTATGTATAGATCCATTTAAATTATGTTTTATATTTACCTTAAGAATTTCTGCAAATTCAGGATCAAGTTTAGAAATTAATTCTTTATTTTTATTATTGATATTTTCAGTTTCTTTTACACTATCAACAGATTCAGAAACTTCTTCTGTTTGTGTGCTTATATCAATAGATTCTTCTTTTACTTCTTGTTGTTGTTTTGAATCTTCTTTTACTTCTTCGTTAGTATTAATACCAACTTCTTCTAATTCTTTTTTGATATTTTCTATTTGTTCTTTATTGCTGTCATAATCTTGGCAATCTTGTCTCCAACCATGAACTCCCCAATTTTCATCTTCCTCTTCAATTCTTTCTATTTCTTTATTTCTTTTTTCTAATGATTTTAATAATTCAATTTTGTCTTTTAAAATCATTTTTTTTAAATCAGAAATGTATTCTTTATTACCGTCATAATCTTGGCAGTCTAATCTCCAACCATGAACTCCCCAATTTTCATCTTCCTCTTCAATTCTTTCTATTTCTTTATTTCTTTTTTCTAATACATCTACCAAAATAATAGCTGCTTCTTTTTTAGATTGTTCTTCATTCCAATCTTTATCATCTTTTTTATATTCGCTTATTGATTTTGTTAAATCTTCGAATTTTTTATCTACTGGATTTTTTTCATTATCACCATAAATACATTTTCTACATTCTTTTCTTTCATTTGAACTTAATTTTGAAAAATCAAAAATATCATTCTTTTTTGAAGAATCTTCTATCTTTTCTCTTGTTTGATTTAATATTTCATTTACATCGTTTGTTTTTTCACTTTCAAGAATTTTTTCTGCTTTTTTTAATAGTCCATTTTGTTCCTCCTTTGGTTGTTCTTGCAATAATTCCTCGTTTTCTTTTTCTAAATTATTTTCATTTTTGAATTGTTCTTGATTCATTTTGTTTTGGTTATTTGTATTTGTTTATATTTTACCATATTTTAGATAAAAAACATATATTTATTTTTTATTATTATAATTGACTTTTTGCGATATTAGTGCTAATTTGGCTTTATAATTTTTGAATATGACTCAAGAAAATACTAAAAATATTTTTGATATTATTAATAATAAAAATAGTGGAATTATTTTAATTCCTACTAATTTTAATATTGATCAATTTTCTTCTGCTGTTGCTTTTGCTTTATATATCAAGCAACTTGGTAAAGAAGTTAAAATTGCCATTAGTTCTCTTAAAAAAATCGAAAAACTTTCTTTTATTCCAGCTTTAGATTTAGTTACTGACAAAATTTTTGATCCTTCTAAAATAACTTTAAGAATCAAAACTAATAGAGTTAAAGCTAAAGAATTAAGTTACGAACCTAAATCTGATTCTATTGAAATTTATATTAAAGCTGCCGACGGTAGTTTTTCTAAGGATGATGTTGAAATTATTGAAAAGAATGTAAATTTTGATTTTGCTGTTTGTATTGGATGTGAAAATACTTCTTCTATTGGTCTTTATAGTGAAAATTCTGAATATTTTGCCGATAAAGATATTATCAATATTGATATTAATAATAAGAATACTGGTTTTGGTTCTGTAAACTTTATTGATAATTCTAATAAAACTTTATCTGAAGCTATCTTGGATTTAATTAGTTTTAATAATTCTGATTTAATCAATGAAGATATTGCTACTTGTCTTCTTACTGGAATTATTGATAAAACTAACGGCTTCAAGACTTCTGATATTAGCGCAGAAACTTTATCTACTGCTTCTAATTTGATCGATCTTGGTGCAGATAAAGATTCTATTTTTGATAATTTATTCAATAAAAATCTTGAAGAAATTAAAAACAACTCTAATATTTTAGCTAATACTAGTGAATTTTCTAACAATATTTACTTTTCTTCTGTTGAAAATTTAACTGGTGATTTTGATGTTAAATCTATTTTCTTTAATGAAATTATTAATATTAAAGACTCTAAAATCTTTGTATTGTTTAATAAAATTAAAGATGTTGTTTATTGCGAAATAGTTTCTACTGGCGAATATTCTGCTACTGATATTACTTCTGACTTTAAATCTATTGGCGACAATATTTCTGCTCAATTTGCTATCGCTAGTCCAGAACTTAATAAGGTTAAAGATATTGTTTTAAATAAAATTTCTAAAAAAATAAAATAATCGATTCTCTCGATTATTTTTTTTATTATTATTTTTTGTAAAAAAAGAAGAGCCATTTTCCTCGTGTGAAGAATCTGCATAGATTAACTAGTTTCCTATTTAACCTGTGTAGATTCTTCATAATATTATTAGAGGTGGCTCTAAAAATATGACTAAAACTAAACCAATTCATGAACGCATGCCCAAAGTTTTTCCCAAAAAGTCACTTTAAAAGATTATTCTAATTGGACCTCAAACAAGATTCTTTTTATTTTTGTTGTAATTAACCACAGCGAACCATAGTTAATCTTTAGCAAATGAGAATCAGTAAAGTTCTCTGATAAGAGCTAAAATTTTGTTTTTTCTTTAACTTTTATCATATTTACATTATAGCACATTTTTGACTTTGCGTCTATATTAATGTCTAGAAAAATCAAAAAATGGCGTAAAATCGCCATTTTTTTAGAACACAATTTTTATACAGTTTTGTCAATTTCGCTATATAATTCTTCTAAACTTCCATTATTATCTATAATTATATCTGCAAATTCTTTTAATTTTACTATTTGAGATTCTGATTCTTGTTCGTTTTCTTTTTGAAATTCTTCAAATGTTTTTGTTTGATCGTCTTGATTTTCTGATCTTTTTGTTATTCTTTCATATCTATTTTCTATACTTGTATCTATATATATAAGTTTGAAATTTTCTAATTGTTTTAATTTTTCTATATCAGCATATCTTCTTACTCCATCTATTACTATTACTTCATCATCGCTTTTAAGTATATCGTTATACATACATTCTGCTAATATATTTTCTCCAAAGTTTTGTCTTAAAAATGTTGAAATTTTTTGTAAATTTTCTCTCGTTATATCTTGATGTATTCTATTTAATATATCTCTTAATACTTGCGAAAATTTAAATGTTTTCGCATTTGTTTTTTTAATAATATATGCAGCGGCTGTATCTTTTCCTGCTGCGATTTGTCCAGCGATTCCAAAAATTTTTTGACTCATATTATTGAGATTATTTTTTAGCTTTTTTACCGTATTGGTCTTTACTATTTATGATATCTGTTTTCTTGCATTCTTCTATCCAGTCTTTTATTTTGTATTTTTTTAGACTTCCGTCTTTTTGTTGTGCAATCATTTCTTTCATTCCTGAATTCATTATCATTTTTTTACATAAAAGACAAGGTAAAGCATCTATTATTTCTTCTTCACCCTTTTCATTTATTATAACTGAGTATAAATATATTTTACCGCCTTTAATACTCTTTTCTGTTTTTGCAGCGTTTATTATTGCATTTTGTTCTGCGTGTACGCTTCTGCAAAGTTCATATTGTTGTCCTCTTGGTATTTTTAATTTTACACGTAGACAATTTCCAAATTCTTTACAGTTTTTTGCTCCTTCTGGTGCATTATTAAAACCTTTAGAGATTACTTCATCTCCTTTTACTATAACTGCACCATGATGTGCACGAAAGCATGTACTTTTCTTTGATACTGCTTTTGCGAGTTCTATAAATTTTTGATCTTTTGTTTTTCTTTTTGTATTAGCCATTTTTTTGAATTACATCTTTATTTTATCAATAAAATTCATAATATGTAAAGCTTTTAAAAAATAAAAGCCGTGTTTTTACACGGCTTTGAGCTACATCTTGCTAGCCTTCTTAAGTTTTGGAAGTCTTTTTTGATAGGGCGCGGAAATTGTATTTCACGAACGAAACCATTTTTGTCAACCAAGAAAACTTTTGCGTTTATGTTTTTACTGTTCGCTTCAAATTGTTTAAGCTGCATTGCGTCGATACGGTAAGCTGCAAAGTATTCATGATTTTTGTGATGAATTTTGCGAGGCTCGGGGTCGCAACCAGACTCCGTTAAGAAGTCGACAATTATTTGATTTGAATCAGCGCCGAAGGGCAAGATATACAAATTCTTTTCCATATTTTCCTCCTGCTTGTTTTTTAGCATATATTAAACAAAAAATCAATGTTTATTTTTTAAACAAGATAGGGTCTTGATAAAAAAATAAGATTCGTATATAATAGGTTTATCAAAACTTGGGCCGTTAGCTTAGTTGGTAGAGCGCCACGTTTGCACCGTGGA
>JAEEGL017239045.1_pt1 | contig 33279 bp, 27 predicted proteins | sample 9134231 | NCBI WGS metagenome assembly JAEEGL01 (sample SAMN16246548, study PRJNA631951) | gut metagenome | biome: gut microbiome; feature: rumen; material: fiber-attached | host: Bos | place: Iran: Karaj | collected 2018-10 | reverse complement strand
CTGAAGAGTGACCACAGCGTCGGCTGCACGATGAAAATCACCATCAAGGCAAACGAGTAACATAACCATTCGCACGGGGGATTACGAGTCCCCCTTGTGAGGCTCATATTCAAGAATCGCTATCATCCGCTGGTAGCGATTCTTTTTTTGAGTTTTTGAATAAAAATATAGTTTTTGCCCAAAAAGCATTGTCCTTTCAATAATAATGTGTAAATTTGCAAGTGGAGAAGGCAAGGTGTAGGCAAGGTGTTCCCATAATGTAGCAAGCTATTTGCCTTAAATTTTGTCCGGTATATGTGCAGTAGAAGTACAGTACTCGTACAGTATTTGTACGGGTATAAACCGGACAAATACCGGACAAGTACCGGACAAGTACCGAACAACGATGGGTGCATCTCCTTTGTAAGAGCGAAGGAAGAGTATGGGTAGAGTATGCGAAGGGTATGGGTAGAGTATGGGAAGGACGTATGAAGGGTATGTGAAGAACTACGCGATGATAATTATAGATTTAATCATAAATATTGATAATAATAAAGAAAGGAGAACCAAACAATGAAGAAGAGAAAGACAGCCTCTGGATTAATACTGACGGGCAGCCTCCGTCAGTCGGGCGTTACCGTCTATCAACGTAACGGGAAACTGGTTACACGTACGGCTACATCGTACGAAAAGCGCAGCAATACGCCTGGGCAGTTCAAACAGCGACAGAAGATGCGCCACACGACTGCATTGTGGCAGATGATGAAATATGGCTGTAAGGAAATGATGTTCACAGAGCGGGATACGGCCTATCAGAATTTTGCATCGCTGGCAAACAGGTTGCCTGTGGTGTATGTAGAAAGGATACGGATGGGTCATGCATCGTTCCTGATGCCTGGCATACCTGTGAGCGATGGCACTCTGCCGTCCATCACATTGAAGATTGGCGAGGTGAATGGCACAGCTGCTTTGCTGACCGATTTGACCAAGGAAGACTGGACTTCTCGTTCGAAATTCCGCCTCTATACGGCAGTACAGACCTTGGAGAATGACTTCATGCCGCGTGTTCGGTTCAGCGTGCGTGAGGTGAAGTGGAATGAGATGACGTTGGTGGATGGCCACATGGCGCTCGTAGGCGATGAGTTTGCTGACGAGATGAAGGGTTGGGCATTGGTGCACATCATCGACGACCGCTGTTCGCAGCAGAGCATCGTCACTCGCTGCACGTTGTACCAGCAGTACACCACCGAGGAGGCGCAGCAAGAGGCGGCCAAGAGCTATGGCGGACTGACACCGAAGCCGTTCCTCTCACCTGGGTGATTTACGATTTACGATTTACCATTTACGGTTTACGGTTTACCGTCTAAGCCCCACCTTTAAAGGCACCCCCTCTCAGCCTTCCCCCTATTGGGGACTGAGGGGGAGTTTTTGTTCGTTCACACTTTCTTTGCCATCCCCGACTGGGGAGGGGGAAATGGAAAAACGGTAGGTTGCAAATTGAAAATGATGGAATTATGCAGAAAATAGTAAATTGTAAGGCGTGGAATCGTAAATAATTGCTATCTTTGCAGTGGATTTGAAAAGAGTGTGGCTATTGGCCGCACGAATCCTGAAATAAAACTAAACCGAATTAAAACCAAACCAAGTATGAGCGACAAACAAAAAAGATTCTTCCTCAGTGAAGACGAAATTCCACGCCAGTGGTACAACATTCAGGCTGATATGGTGACAAAACCGTTACCTCCTCTCCATCCTGCAACTCATCAGCCTCTGAATGCAGAGGATTTGTATCCTATTTTTGCGAAAGAGTTGTGCCACCAAGAACTCGATAAGGAGCATCAATGGATTGACATTCCAGATGAGGTGCGCGACATGTATAAATACTACCGCTCTACGCCGCTTGTTCGTGCATACGGACTTGAGCAGGCGCTGGGCACTCCTGCACATATCTATTTCAAGAACGAGAGTGTGAGCCCTGTAGGTTCGCACAAACTCAACTCGGCGCTTGCGCAGGCTTACTACTGCAAGCAGGAGGGAATCACCAACGTGACCACAGAGACGGGTGCCGGACAATGGGGTGCTGCCCTGTCGTATGCAGCAAAGGTGTTCGGACTTGAAGCAGCTGTCTATCAGGTGAAGATTTCGTACGAACAGAAGCCTTATCGTCGCAGCATCATGCAGACTTATGGTGCGCAGGTAACAGCTTCGCCTTCGATGTCAACTCGTGCCGGTAAGGATGTGCTGACTCGCGACCCTAACAATCAGGGTTCGCTCGGTACGGCCATCTCTGAGGCTTTGGAACTGGCGATGATGACTCCAAACTGCAAGTATGTGTTGGGTTCGGTGCTCAACCACGTATCGCTCCATCAAACCGTAATCGGTCTTGAAGCAGAGAAACAGATGAAGATGGCGGGCGAGTATCCCGATATGGTGATTGCATGCTTCGGTGGAGGTAGCAACTTCGGTGGTATCGCATTCCCATTCATGCGTCATAACATCAAGGACGGCAAGCATACACGCTTCATTGCTGCTGAACCTGCAAGCTGTCCGAAACTGACTCGTGGTGTGTTCCAGTATGACTTCGGCGACCTCTCTGGGCTTACTCCACTGTTGCCGATGTACACCCTCGGTCACAACTTCATGCCGGCAAACATCCATGCAGGCGGACTCCGCTATCATGGAGCAGGTATGATTATCTCGCAGTTGCTGAAGGACGGGTATATCGAACCAGTAGATATCGTTCAGAGCGAGTCGTTCAAGGCAGGACTCCTCTTTGCGAAGAGCGAAGGCATCATCCCTGCACCAGAGTCGTGTCATGCTATTGCTGCTACGATTCGTGAGGCAAACAAGTGCAAGGAGACGGGCGAGGAAAAAGTCATCCTGTTCAACCTTTCTGGTCACGGATTGATTGATATGACTGCTTACGACCAATATCTTGCAGGTTCGTTGCTCGACTTCGAGGTAACTGACGAGGAAGTGGCTAAGAACGTAGCAGAATTGGAGAAGATTATCTAATAAATCGGAGAAGAGGAGCATTTTACGACCTCTTGAACTCATAGACATAAGAAAAGGCGGCACCCGATTGGATGTCGCCTTTTTGTAATGTATGCAATTTAGTAATGTATGCTATTTTGATATTGAATCGCTCAATCTTGACATAGTGGTCTGAACCGTATACTTTATGAGGTCACAGATTCCCTGCTTGTCAAGCGATTGTGAATAGCTGGCAACCGTTTCACTATCAAAGCGATAAACGATAGTCTTGTCGCCATCGTATGAATAGTTAGGAAGCTCAGACTTCATGTCTTCATCCTCCTGATATGATTTCCATACCTGTGAAGCGAAACTCTTCGTAGGATAAATATAGGTAATTGCAATGGCTGTACACTTGCCGCTCTGGAATGTAGCTTCACCAATCATGGTCATCGTGCCCACTCCTTGGAAGTTGAAAGAGTCCTGATACTTGTAATAGTTGTCCTGAACTACTTCATTCTGGTTGTTACCACCATTGCCACCATTGTTACCACCATTGTTACCATTGTCGTCATCATCGCTTCCGCAAGCGGTGAATGTAAGTGTAGCTGCAAGAAGCATCATACACATGTACATAAATTTCTTCATAAGTCTTTAGTTTTTGTTATTAATAAAAGGGTTTAATATAATTCGTACGTAATGCGTTGCAAAGATACTAATTATTCCAGTTGTAATGTTAACTTTTCTGAAAAAAGTGTCGTTTAACACCATTTTTCATCTACTTTTGCGATGTTTTGGCTTAATTTGCACATTCTTTAGTTTTTTTTACTTACCTTTGCGATGCCAATTACTAATTATTATCTAAACGATATGAAGAAAACAATTTCCATTATGATTGCAGCTTTGACAATTACTGCATGTACCAATCGTGAGAACCCGTTCCTCACAGAATGGAATACGCCTTATGGTATTCCTCCCTTTGACGAAATCCAAGTAGACGACTACATCCCTGCTATCAAAGAGGGTATAGTTCAACAGCAGAAGGAAATCAAGGCCATCACACTGAATCCCGAAGCGCCTACCTTCGAAAACACGATCGCTCCTTATGAGCAATCGGGCGAAATACTTGCGAAAGTGTCAGGTGTGCTGTATAACATCACAGAAACCGACCGTACCGACGAACTCGATTCGGTGATGGAGTTGGCCATACCACTGATGACAGAACATAGCGACAACATCGCCTTCAACAAGCAACTGTATGAGCGTGTTGCTGCTATCTATAATGCCGACCAGAGTAACCTGACGCGTGAGCAGCAGATGGTGCTTAAGAAACATTATGAGTCGTTCGAACGGAGCGGCATCGGACTTCCTGAAGAGAAGCAGGCTCGTCTGCGCGAAATCAATACCGCAATAGCCGAGAAGACACAGAAAATCGGAAACAACATCCTGAGCGAAAGCAATGCATTCAAAGAGAAGTTCGGCATGAGTGTATCGGACTATCCCAATGCAATGACTACAACTGAGGATCGTGAGCTGAGAAAACAGATGTTCGAAGCATACACCATGCGCGGACATAACGGCAACGAGTTCGACAATCGTCAACTCATCATCGACGTGATGGGCCTCCGTATAGAGAAAGCTCAGATCATGGGCTACAATAATCCTGCAGAATATATACTTGAGCCGAAGATGGCGCACGATCCGCAAACCGTTGACACATTCCTCGATGGCATCATGGTGGCTGCTGTACGCAAAGCGAAGGAAGAAGTGTACGATATGCAGAAAGTGATGGACGAAGATGTAGCTGCAGGTAAATTGCCTGCTGGTAGCAAGATTGAACCTTGGGATTGGTGGTACTATGCAGAGAAGGTGAGAAAACTGAAATACGACCTCGACGAAGACCTCATCAAGCCTTATTTCAAGCTTGAGAACGTAGTAAACGGCATCTTCATCGCTGCAAAGACACTCTATGGAGTGAATATGGAGAAACTTGAAGGAGTCCCTGCTTATAATAAAGATAAGGTGACAACCTACAAGGTGACAGACGAGAAGGGTGAACTGCTGGGTATCTTCACGACTGACTATCTGCCTCGTTCAAGCAAGCGTGGAGGTGCATGGATGAACAACATCCGCGAACAGAAGGTTGATGCCGACGGAAAGATGGTGCGCCCAATCATCGTGAATGTGGGTAATCTCGAAGACTACCTCAATGTTGACGAAGTACAGACAGTGTTCCACGAGTTCGGACATGCGCTCCATGGATTGCTCACTCAGTGTCACTATCCAACTGTAAGCGGTACAAACGTGACACGCGACTTTGTTGAAATGTTCTCGCAATTCAATGAGAACTGGGCTTTCCAGCCAGAACTGCTTGCTCAGTATGCAAAGAACGAGAAGGGTGAGGTCATCCCACAAGAATTGGTCGATAAAATCAACAACTCCCTGAAGTTCAACCAAGGATTCATGACGACAGAACTCTGTGCTGCCTCCATCCTCGATATGAAGTGGCACGAACTGGAAAGTGTTGAAGGGCTTGACATTGATACATTCGAGAAGGATGTGTGTGATAAGATGGGATTGATTCACGAAATCGTTCCTCGTTATCGTACCACTTACTTCAACCACATCTTCTCGAGCGGCTACAGCGCAGGATATTATGGCTATCTGTGGTCGGAAGTGCTCGACAAAGACGCCTTCTCAATCTTTGAGACCTCAGGAAATGTTTGGAATCTGGAATTAGCAAAGAAGTTCAAGGAGACATTCCTTGAGCGAGGTGGGGGTGAGGAACCAATGACGCTCTACAAGGAATTCGCAGGACGCGAACCCGATAACCATGCCTTCCTCGTAGGACGTGGACTAGAATAAAGGCCCATAGGCCCTATTAGCCTCATTGGCCCCATAAGCCCGATTGGCCCCATAGGCCCTATCTCTCCCTAAAAGTGAGCAAATTCTCCTTCCGCCTCGAGCGTGAGGAGAATTTCTTTTTTCGAGACAGGATGAATAAATTGCATGGAGTGTGCCTGCAGGCTGATGCTGCCATCGGGATTGCTGCGTTTAGCTCCGTACTTCAAGTCTCCCTTAATGGGACATCCTATAGCAGCAAGCTGGCAACGAATCTGATGATGACGACCCGTTTTCAGGTTGATTTCCAATAGATGATAATTGTCAGAATGGCCTAAGACACGATAATCTAACACAGCCCGTTTCGAATGGGGCGCCTCGTGGTCGTAGGCATACGATTTGTTTTGTTTCTCATTGCGTACTAACCAATGAACAAGTGTTCCCTGCTGTTCCGCAGGGCAGTTTTTGGTGATGGCCCAATAAGTCTTGTGAACCTCTCCCTCTGCAAACATCTTGTTTAGACGTGCCAAAGCTTTACTGGTTCGGGCAAACATCACCAATCCGCTCACAGGACGGTCTAGCCTATGAACAACACCAAGGAAGACGTCACCTGGTTTGGCATACGCTTCCTTGATGTATTGTTTCACCGTTTCGCTTAAGGGCATGTCGCCAGTCTTGTCACCTTGGACAATCTCGCCACTACGCTTTGATACAACGATGATGTGGTTATCTTCGTAAACGACTTCCATTACATGTTCATTCCGCCGTCAATCTGAATCACTTGTCCAGATACATAGCTTGACATATCTGACGCAAGGAACAGACATACGTTCGCAATGTCCTCAACCTGACCACCACGACGGAGTGGAATCTTCTTCATCCAATCAGCACGAATCTCTTCTGGCAATTGAGCCGTCATAGCTGTCTCAATGAATCCTGGAGCTACAGCATTCGCACGAACACCCTTGGGGCCCAGTTCCTGAGCGATAGATTTAGCAAGACCAATCATTCCAGCCTTGGAAGCTGAGTAGTTGCACTGGCCGGCATTACCATGAACACCGACTACAGATGACATGTTGATGATAGAACCACTACGTTGACGCAACATGATTGGAGCACAAGCGTGGATGAAGTTGAATGCAGATTTCAGGTTCACGTTCAAAACGGCATCCCATTGCTGCTCGCTCATACGAAGCATCAAACCGTCTTTTGTGATACCGGCATTGTTTACCAGAATGTCAATTGAACCGAAATCTTCCTTGATTTGGTTCACTACTTTTTCAGTTTCTGCAAAGTCGGCTGCATTACCTGCATAAGCGCGACAAGTAACACCTACAGCCTCGATTTCCTTGCGAGTAGCCTCCAAACCAGCTGCCATCTCATCGTTCAACACTAAGTCAGTAAATGCTATGTTAGCACCTTCGCTGGCAAACTTCAATGCTACAGCCTTACCGATGCCACGTGCGGCACCTGTAATCAGCGCCGTCTTTCCTTCTAATAATCCCATAATACTTTATTAATTATTATACGCTAAGTTTTCGTTTTCCAATTCTCACCTTTTAATACCTGAAGTCGTGTCTGTAGCGCTCGTTTCCCATCGCCTTGTTCACCATACGGAACACGTATGGGTACAACTCCTCAGGTGAATTCACACCGATACGACCAAAGATATAAGGAACCTCGCAACCCTTCAGGCAATAGTGAGTAATCATTGCAGTCAGTTTGGGGTTGCGGATGTCAAATACGCCCTTGTCGTTTCCCTCAAGCATGACACGACGGAACAGAATCATCTCGTTACGATCGAAGTTCTTGCGAACACTCTCAACCTTCCATACGTCGCGGAAGAATTCAGCACGCAAGTTGCCGTTGCGGTAAACCGCCTCCTTCACAAATTCCAGATGGGCAAAGAACAACTTCACCATCTTCTTCTCTGGTGGCATATCCTGACGGGCAACCTCCTCCATCCGATTCGATAAACGGTCCAACTCACTCTGAATAACTGCAAGATATATCTCCTCCTTGCTGTTGAAATACGTGTAGAGTGTACGGCGACCCTTGCCTGAGGCAGCCGCAATTTCATTCATCGTCGTTGCTTCGAAGCCATTCTTGGCAAACAGCTGTCGAGCAGTATCAACCAATAAGTTTCTTGTTTTTTGCATTCTTTTTGATTTATGATACCTATAAATTCTTTTGCAAATTTACGGCAAAACCCACAAACTACCAAATTTTTTGCACACTTTTTGGAAAAAATGCCATTTTCCGAGCACGAACATCGCTCCTCTTCCCATTTAACTTCTCTTTTTTCTTACCCTTAAACTCTACTTAGTACTACAGCTCTTAGCTCTTTGGAGTTATTAGCTCCTCCTCTTAGTTAGAGGAGGGGACCGCGTAAGTGGTGGAGGAGTATGTAATTGACGATTGTTGTCATACGCCCCCAACGGAGCTTAAGTTTTCAGGTTTATCATACTCCTCAGTCATTTAGGGGAGCAGCATTGGGGGGGATAGCAAGAAAAAGCTCTCCCTCAAGCGAAGTGCTTTTTGCTTAGGGGAGGAGCTTTGTAGGTGTTGTCCAATGGGGCAGAGCGGGATGTATGGGGTGTTATGTGAAGCTGATGACAGAACCAGCTACGGGTGCTGATACACTCAGGGTGTTTGAGCGATCTTCGATGGCACGTATGTCTTCGCGTTTGCGTCGATAGGTCGGTATGGTTTCGACCATGCTGATGATGTCATCGTTGTCGAGATCTTCGTCTTTGAAGATGTAGTTGAATGTGAGCTTGCGTATTGCGCCTTTCTTGTGGTCGTCACCATAGACTTGGGTGCGTCGGATTTCGTTTTCGATGTCTTTTTCTGTGCGCTGAGCTTCGCGTTTGCGTGTCTCTTCGTTGCGATGGTTGATGCGGTCGTCCATCTCTGTTGTGTTAATGTTCTGCACTCCGAATCCGGTTGCAAGGATGGTGACTTTGACGCGCTCTTTGAGTGATGGATCGACTGAGAGTCCCCATTTGGTCTCGACGATGTCGCCTGTGTTCATCTTCTCCATAAACTCATGGATTTCGCCCATCTCTTCCATCATGAGGCTTGGTGTTCCGTCGGAATCGTCTCCGCAGAATGCGATATGGAGCAGAATCTTTTGTGAGTTGTATATGTCATTGTTGTTGAGCAACGGTGAGTGGAGTGCGTCTTCGATGGCTTTGGAGATTCGTCCGTCACCACTTCCGTAGCCTGTACTCATGATGGCGACTCCTCCGTTTTGTAGTACGGTCTTCACGTCCTTGAAGTCGAGGTTGATGACTCCGTGCATGGTGATGATCTCGGCGATGCTTCGTGCTGCATTACAGAGAGTGTCGTCAGCTTTGGCAAATGCGTCGAGTATGGTCAGTTCGGGGTAGATTTCGCGCAGGCGTTCGTTGTTGATGACGAGGAGTGCATCGACATTTTTGCTCATTTCTTCGACTCCGTCGAGTGCTTTGTCGATTTTCTTGATGCCTTCCCATCGGAATGGAATGGTGACGATTCCTACGGTAAGGATGCCCATGTCCTTAGCTGTCTTTGCAATGACTGGTGCGGCTCCTGTGCCTGTTCCGCCTCCCATTCCTGCTGTGATGAATACCATTTTGGTTCCATCGCTCAGCATGGTCTTAACTTCGTCGAGTGACTCTTCGGCTGCATGACGTCCGGCTACTGGGTCGTTTCCGGCTCCTAAGCCTTCTTTGCCCAACTGGAGTTTGGCTGGGACGACTGAGTCGTTGAGTGCTTTGTTGTCGGTGTTGCATACGACGAAGGCTACGTCATGGATGCCTTTATTGAACATGTTGTTGACGGCGTTGCATCCTCCGCCTCCTACTCCTATGACTTTTATGATACTGGTTTTCCCTTGTGGGAAACTGAATTCTACATTATCAAACATCTGATTGTGTGTTTAGTAGTTTTTTGTTTAGTTGTTAGTAGTTCTCCTCGATGGGAGCGTTAGAGAGTGGATTGCTTATTCTTTCAGGATGTCGTCAATCCATCGGTTCACCTTACCCAGGAAGCTGTTTTTCTTGGCGAGTTCTTTCAACAGGTTCTTTAGACCTTCGGCTTCTTCATCGCATTTGGTGATGAGGATGTCGGCCTCGCGTAGTGACTGCTTGTATTTGTCTTTTCCTACGAGTAGGTCTTTATTTTGCTTGAAGTCGTCGGTGATGATGCCGTGTGCTTCTTCGATGAATGCTTCGGCTGCTTTGTGGAGCTTTTTGTTCGACTCGTCGTTTGTGATGGCTTCGCTGGTTTGCTGCAGTTTGAGGATGGTTTCGCGGAGCTGTGTCTTGGTCTGCTCGATGTATTCGAGTGCTCGGTCTTCTTCCTGCTGCAGTCGGGCTGCTGCCTCTTTGTGGGCTTCAATCTCTTGTACCTTCTCGTTCTCACGGAACATGTCTGGCCCTTTGTATTCCTCGCCTACGCAGTTCTCGCTTCCTGAGAGGAGGAGTGAGACGATGGTGCAGCTGGTTGTGCTCTCCAATGAGAGTGTCGTGATGTCGCTGTTCTTGATGATTGGTGGAATGAGTTTGCGTGCAACTCTCACCTTATCGACTTTGAGCGTGCTGGTGCATGCTTTCTCGATGTTGGGAATGTTGGCTCCTCCACCTGTGATGACAATTCCTCCGAGCAGTTTGTCGGCGTAGTCGGAGTTGTGTAGTTGGTTTTCAACATTGAGAAGTATCTCATGCAGACGTGCTCCGATGATGCGATGGATTTCTCTTACTTCGATTTGACGTCCGTCGGAAGTGGTGTAGGTCTTGAGTTGCTCGTTTTCTTCGTCGGCGGTAATGTCTGCGGTTGCATCGGCATAGGTGAGCATCAGTTGCTCGGCTTCGGATGGCTCAATCTGCAAGTCGCAGAGGTCTTGTGTGATGTTGCTGATGCCCATCGGCAGCGTGATAATTTGGCGCACGATGTTGTTCTTCAGCACGGAAATTGTGGTTGTGCCTGCACCGAAGTCAATCAAGGCTGTTCCGGAGCGTTTCTCGGCATCGGTCAGCACGCTGTTTGCCAATTCGAAGGCTGACAGGCGATAGTCGGCGATGTCGATACCGATGTTTTCAAAACTTGTCTTGATGTTGTTGCGTATGCGGCAGTTGGCGATGACATTGAGGAACTTGCCTTCGATGTTGGTTCCCATGATGCCTACAGGATCGGCCGCTACGTTGGTATCGACCACGAATTCCTGGTTGAAGTAGCCAATCAGTTCATTGTCCTCGTAGGGTACTTCATGGCTCTCGTCGGTGATGAGGTCGATATGTGCCTGATTGATATAGGTCGGTGTCAGCATGTTTTTCTGAACTACACTCTTGACAGAACGGACAGACTGACCACCCAGACCGATATACGTGCGGGTAATCTTCATTTTCAGGGCAGCTTCAAGTTTACTGATGATAGTCTTGATGCTGAGTGTCGTTTTCTCGATGTTATAGACCACTCCGCGCTTGACGCAGTCTGTAGTCTTGTCTTCAGCGTAGGCCAATATCTGCATGGTCCCGTCCTTCATTTTTCCAGCGATGCCTGAAATCTTCGACGAACCTAGCTCGATGGCTACAATGATTGATTCTTGTTCTACCATATATGTTATTGTTTTGTTATTTCTTACAAATGATTTGTCCTTCGTATTCGAGGTCGATTGATGAATACTTGTTCCATCCGATTTGCGATAGTGCTTTCTCGTAGAACACCATCAGCCTATGTAGTTTGTTCTCGAAATTGGTGATATGTCCTAAGTGGATGACGTGATTCCCAACCCGAGGAATGAGGTCGATGACGTATTCACGATCAGCATTTGCCTTTACGTAGATTTGCTCTATCTGACTGTTCCAGAATTCATCGTTGACGATGTATGCTCCTAACTTCGACAGGCATTTTGTGGCGTATGCCTCGGACATGATGCCTGTGGCTACAGGAAGATTGACTGGGTAGTTGGTCTTCGTGATGATTTTCCCGTACTTGTCGATGTAATAACCTTTTCCGTTGTCGGGGAGTACATAGATGACTGGTGTACGTTGCTTGATGTTGATGGTGACCGTGTTGTTGGCAGTCTTGTAGCACTCGACTTGTTCGATAAATTCATTCTTCATCAGCGTTTTCTCAATGTCGCGTGTTCTGATGTCGGCCAACAGACGCTCTTTTGGGTAGATGTTCGCCTTGTGAAGTTCGTTCTCAATGATTTCGTTGGTGATGAACCCAGAATGTGGGTTCTGTTCGATGTTGAGCTCGATGTGTGTGCATCTGTCTTCTGGAGAAGGATTGGACGCAATGATGGCGGCATATACGGCGTATGTCGCAACACCAAGTACCAGTATTGCTCCGATTAGGATTTTTATGCCTTTCTTCAGTTGTATCATGACAGCACTTCTGTAATTGCTTGTACGTAATTCTCAATGTCACCTGCTCCCAGTAGAATGAGAACATCGAAATCTTTTTGTCGTACACTTTTTACTACGTCTTCCTTGTGGATGAGCTGTTTATCGATGCCTGGGCGCAGGTTGTCGTAAATCAGTTTGCTGGTCACACCAGGAATTGGTGCCTCGCGTGCAGGGTAGATGTCGCAGAGATATACTTTGTCTAACAATGACAGGCTCTGGGCAAACTCCTTGTAGAAATCGCGTGTACGTGTATAGAGATGAGGTTGGAACACAGCTGCTATTCTTTTGTTTTGATACAGCTCGCGTATTGATTTGATGCTTTGTTCAATCTCGTTGGGATGATGTGCATAATCGCTGAGGAAGACCATGTGGTCGTTTTTTATCTTAAAGTCAAATCGACGATCGACACCTCCGAAAGACTTCATAGCATTGCGTATCTCTTCGTCTGTGACACCATTTAGCCAAGCGAGAGCCATCGCAGCTATTCCGTTTTCGATGTTGATGCTGACGGGCACTCCCAATTGTATGTCCTTGATGACAGCTGTCGGGGTGACGAAGTCGAAGAGAATCTCTCCGTTTCCTATCTTGATATTCTCTGCATGGAAGTCGCCTTCTGTCCGAGCGTATTCATAGACTCTGACCCCTTCCTGAACAGCGGCTTTCATTTCAAGTCCCTTGTGAATAATCAATGCACCACCTTTCTGAATCAGTGTGGTATAGTGGCGGAAACTCTCGAGATATGCCTCTTTGGTTCCGTAGATGTCCAGATGATCGGGGTCGGTTGCAGTAATAACTGACATGTAGGGGCGTAACCAATGGAACGAACGATCGAACTCATCGGCTTCGATGACAACATAGTCGCTTTTGTCTGAGAGAATGTAATTGGTTCCGTAGTTCTTGGAAATACCTCCAAGGAATGCATTGCAGTCGATATGTGATTGATGGAACAGATGGGCTGTCATCGTAGAGGTAGTTGTCTTTCCATGTGTTCCTGCTACGCATAGCCCTTTGTGAGCTTGGGTGAGGAATCCCAGCACCTGAGCTCGTTTCTGAAGGTCGAACCCATTCTCACGAAAATACACCAATTCCTTATGTTCTGCAGGAATGGCTGGTGTATAGACAACCAGCGTGCTGTCTTTCTCTTTGAAGCAGGTAGGTATTGTGTCTACGTTTTCCTCGTAGTGGATTTGTGCTCCTTCGCTAATCAGTTTCTCTGTCAATTCGCTTGGTGTACGATCGTAGCCGCCCACATTATAACCTTTTGTGAGAAAGTAGCGTAGTAGGGCACTCATTCCGATGCCTCCAGCTCCGATGAAATATACAGACTTTAAATGATTATTCATGTTGTTCTATGATGCTTTGATAGTTGCTAATTTGATGACTTCTTTTGCAATGATGTTAGCAGAATCGGGTAGTGCTAATTGCTTGATGTTGGTGCTCAATACGCTGAGTCTCTGGGTGTCACGAACTACCTCGATTGCCAGCGGAATCAGTTTTTCACGCGCTTCGGCGTCCTTGACCATCAGGGCCGCTTCTTTGTGAACGAGAGCCATCGCATTTTTGGTTTGATGGTCTTCTGCTACATTCGGTGAAGGAACCAATATACAGGGCTTCCCCAGCATGCATAATTCGCTGATGCTGCTTGCACCGGCTCTCGATATCACGAGGTCGGCAGCAGTATAGGCTACATCCATATTTGAGATAAAGTCGCTTACGAATAACTGTTCCATCTTCTCGTGTTGTTTCAGCTCCTCTGCGATTTGCTGGCGATAGATCTTTCCTGTCTGCCAGATGATTTGAACACCAGAGCTGCGTATTACCTCAATTGCAGACAGAACGCTCTCGTTGATGGTTCTGGCACCCAAGCTGCCTCCGATAATCAAAATGGTTGGCAGGGTGGGGTTAAATCCGAATTGTTTGATAGCATCCTGATGGTTGATGGCCGTGTTGAGTAGCTGCTGGCGAACGGGATTACCTGTCATGATGATTTTATCAGCAGGGAAGAACCGTTCCATCCCTTCGTATGCCACACAAATCTTGCTGGCAGATTTCGCTAAAAGTTTGTTTGTCACACCTGCATAAGAGTTCTGCTCCTGTATCAAGGTTGGGATACCCATTTGTCCGGCAGTTTTGAGTGTAGGACCGCTTGCGTATCCTCCAACGCCTACAACGACTTGTGGCTGGAAGTCGCGGATAATCTTTCGTGCCTTCAGCTGGCATCTTAGGATTTTCCACAGCACCCGTATGTTTTTGAACGGATTCTTACGGCTGAACCCCTCAATAGGCAGACCAATGATAGGATATCCTGCATCGGGTACACGTTGCATCTCCATACGTCCCTCTGCGCCAACAAACAAAATGTCGGCATTTGGGTCTATACCCTTAATGGCATTTGCTATCGATACAGCAGGAAATATATGACCTCCTGTACCTCCTCCGCTGATGATGACTTTTAATTGTTTCATGTCTCTAAATCTTAGCGTTTACCGCTATTCTATGCCTACTCCACTGAAATATTCATCGGTTTCAATCGTACTGCTAGACTCTGCCGGTTCAGTTGGAGTTTCGCTTACCTTTTCTGCATAACGACTGATACTGAGGATAACCCCAAAATAGAAGCAGGTGATGATGATTGACGTACCACCCTTACTGATAAGTGGTAATGGCTGTCCGGTAACGGGTAATAGTCCAACAGCTACGCCCATATTGATGAGGGCTTGCAATACCAGAACGATGCCGAAGCCTGTCACAAGAAATGCAGGGAAGAACTTATCGCACCTCTTTGCAATCTTATTCACTCGTATCAATAGTGCGAAGTAGAGGAATATAACAAATATCGCACCTGCGATGCCTGTCTCCTCAATGATGATGGAATAGATGAAGTCGGACTCAGCATGAGAGAGAAAATCGCGCTGAACAGAGTTGCCTGGCCCCAATCCAATCATGTTAGAGTTGGCTATGGCGATATTGGAGTTTCCAACTTGCCAGTTCTCTGCTAAATCGTATTCACTTTCTTCAAGTTCATTTGATGCTGCGTCTGTTTTGTTAATTCCTATCTTGTTTTCAATACGATGTTTCCATGTAGCGACACGTCCGCCAATTGATGTGGCCAAAGAATCGGGTATCAAAAGGAGGGTGCCTATGAATAGTGCTCCAATGACTCCAATGCACAGAAGCCCTTTTGCCATTAGTTTGCGTGGAATATTGCCGATATACATCATGATGATGGATACGGTAAATAGGATGGCTGCGGTTGAGAAGTTCTCAGATACTATCAGACCACAGATGACACACACGAGGATACTGCAAATCTTGAATGGTTTGTTATATCCTCCCTTTGTTGCCATCACAACTGTCTTTCGACCGTTTTTCCCAATTATCGATTCTTCGTTCTGGGTTTTCGAAAGAATAGCAGCAAGCGACATGATAAGAGCCGCTTTAGCCACTTCAGAGGGTTGGAATGAGAGAAATCCCAAGTCAATCCATCTGTTACCTCCATTGATGGTTCCTCCAAATAACAGCACATATAACAGCAACATCACAGATGCTGGTAATAGGAAGAGTGGGAACAACTTGAAATACTTGCAAGGTATTCTGTGTACAATGAGGATGATAATCAGTCCCACAAACAGGAATCCCGCCTGACGTATCATCGGGTCAAGATGATTTCCGTGGGTATAGGTCAAAGAACTAGAAGCACTATAGATCTCAACCAGCGAGATCATGCACAGGAAAAAGTAGATCATCCAAACTACTTTGTCTCCTTTAAATAGGTTATTGCTGATAATTTTTAGCATTATTCGATAGGTTTAATACATTTCTTACAAATTACTTACATAGTGTTTGAATTGCTCTCCGCGATCTTCCATGTTTTTGAATAAATCAAAGCTGGCACAGCAGGGACTGAGTAGTACGCAATCACCATCGTGAGCCATTTTGTAACAAGCATCGACACAGTCTTTCATGCTTTGTACATCCACGATTGGTAATCCGAACGAATCAAAGTTCTCGTGTAATTTTTTGTTATCAACTCCAAGAAATACCAATCCTACACACTTTTCACGAACCAAATCGTAGATTTCTGTATAGTCGTTTCCTTTGTCGATTCCGCCTATAATCAGGACGGTAGGTTGTTTCATGCTTTCAAGTGCATACCAGCATGCATTGACATTGGTGGCTTTTGAGTCGTTCACGAAGTCAATCCCACGAACGCGTCCTGCCTTCTCCAATCGGTGTTCAACTCCTTCGAAGTTTGATAGGCATTCACGAAGTGTTTTGTTATCTACACCTGCAATATTGGCAGTGATACCTGCTGCCAGAGAGTTGTAGAGATTGTGTTTGCCCGTAAGTGCCAATTCTTCGAGTTCCATGTTGAATGGTGTAGGAACCTCAATCACGTATTGACCTTTTTCTGCGTATGCAATAGCTCCGTTTCCTTTGAATTCGGAGAATGGGAATAATTGGGCTTTGAGATTATACCGTTTCATCTCTTCCTTCACGATTGGGTCATCGTTCCAGAAGATGAATGCGTCGTCTTCGGTTTGGTTCTGTGTGATTCGCATCTTTGCATCCACGTAGTTCTGCATCTTGAAGTCGTAGCGGTCGAGATGATCAGGTGTGATGTTCATGAGAATCGCTATATCTGCCTTGAACTCATACATGTTATCCAGTTGGAAACTGCTGAGCTCAATCACGTAGTAGTCGTAGTTTTCGGTAGCTACCTGCAAAGCCAGACTATTGCCGATATTACCAGCTAACCCAACATTGTAGCCGGCATTTTTGAGGATATGATAGGTGAGTGACGTTGTTGTGGTCTTGCCATTCGAACCAGTGATGCATATCATCTTTGCATTTGTGTATCTGCCTGCAAATTCAATCTCTGAAATGATAGGAATACCTGCCGCTTTGATTTTCTGCACCATAGGGGCTTTTTCAGGAATTCCGGGACTCTTGATGATTTCGTCGGCATTGAGAATCAGCTTTTCAGTATGCTGCCCCTCTTCCCAATCGATGTGGTATTCATCGAGTTGCTTCTTGTATTTATCTTTGATGGCAGACATGTCAGAGACAAACACGTCAAATCCCTTCACTTTTGCCAATACAGCGGCTCCTGCACCGCTTTCTGCTGCTCCAAGAACTACAATTCTTTTCATCTTATCTTCAGTGTAATAATCGTTATTGCTGCTAATAATATCGTGATAATCCAGAAGCGGATTGTGATCATGTTTTCGTGTAGTACCGTTGTCGGATACTTGCAGATGTACTTGCAATCAGTAAGTAATTGGTTTTGCTGTACACGGAAATGGTCATGAATCGGTGTGCGTTTGAATACTCGTTGTTTCACCCCTCGTTTATTGCCTTTCTTAGCGTACCATACTTGTATCATCACAGAAATACTCTCGACCAAGAAGATGCCGCAGAGAATCGGAATCATCAGTTCTTTGTGAATGATGACAGCGGTGACGGCAATCACTCCTCCGATGGACAGACTGCCTGTATCGCCCATAAACACTTTTGCAGGGAAAGCGTTGTACCATAGAAATCCAATCAACGCTCCGACGAAGGCGCAAATGTAAACCACAATCTCCTCCGAGCCTGGAATATACATCACATTCAGGTAGCTGGCATAGTGAATATGACCAGAAACATAAGCCAGAATGCCTAACGTGGTGCCGATAATGGCAGAATTGCCTGCACACATGCCATCCATTCCGTCATTCAGGTTTGCACCGTTTGATACAGCTGTAATCACAAATGTAGTAACCAATATGAACAGAATCCATCCGCATGCACGCTTCACTTTTCCATCCTTTATCCAGTTAAACACTTCGTAGTAGTCCAAGTTGTTGTTCTTTAGGAATGGTACGGTGGTTACTGTGGACTTTCTAGCTTCGCTCTTGTGATAGACCACAGCCGATTGGCCGTTGCTTTCCGCAGTAACATTTTCGCGTACTACAGCATCTGGCGATAACCACAGGACGATTCCAACTACACAACCTAATGCCAACTGTCCGAGGAGTTTGTAGCGAGGCTTCATGCCATCCTTATTACCTTTTAGTTTGATATAGTCGTCAATAAAACCGAGTAATCCAAACCAAAGTATCGTGACAATCAGCAGATTGATATACACATTGTCCAATCGACCAAGCAGGAGAGCAGGAATTACAACCGCCCCAACGATAATCACACCTCCCATTGAAGGTGTTCCGTTTTTTTGAACCCCATAAGGATCGATTTCTGCGTCACGTGCACTTTCAAAATGACGTTTCCGTTTCATATATGTAATGAACCTTTTCCCAGCTACCATAGAGATGGTTAGCGAAAGCATCAAAGCTAGTAGTGAACGGAACGAAACGTATGTCCACATTCCTGCTCCTGGGATGTCCAATCGGTCGAGATATTGTGATAAAAAGTATAACATATCGATTAAGTCTTATTTAGTAATTTAACTATCAACTATCAATTTCCAAAGCATTTGCACACTTCCTCTTTATCGTCGAAGTGATGTTTTACACCCTTCACCTCCTGATAGTCTTCGTGTCCTTTTCCTGCGATGAGAATCACATCTCCTTTTTCTGCCATCATACAGGCTGTCTTGATGGCTTCTCTTCGGTCAACGATGGTCAGCACTTTCTTTATCTGCTCTTTGTCGAGTCCTGCTACCATATCGTTGATGATGTCTTGTGGTTCTTCAAAGCGGGGGTTGTCGCTGGTGATGATGACTCTGTCACTTTGGCGTACAGCCTCTTGAGCCATCAAAGGACGTTTCCCCTTATCACGATTTCCTCCTGCACCACAGACAGTTATCAGCCGCCCTTTGCCCTCCAACACACCATGGATAGCATTGAGCACGTTTTCCAAAGCATCAGGAGTGTGAGCATAGTCAACGATGGCTGTGAATCCGTCAGGAGAATTGATAGCTTCCAATCGTCCGCTTACAGGTTTCATACTGCTCATTGCTATGAGACATTCCTGTGGTTCCTTGCCTAGCATGATAGCTGCACCATAGATAGCTAGCAGATTGTAAACGTTGAACTTCCCGATGAACTGCACACCCACTTCTTTTCCGTTAATGTCAAGATACATTCCTTCAAAATGACACTCGATGATTTTCGCCTTGAAGTCAGCTGCTTGTTGAACGGAATAGGTCTTGACTGTTGCCTTCGTGTTTTGTACCATGATCATTCCGTTCTTGTCATCGATGTTGGTGATGGCGAACGCATCAGATGGGAGATTGTCGAAAAACTGCTTCTTTGCTTTTATGTAATTTTCGAATGTCTTGTGATAATCCAAGTGATCACGAGTGATATTGGTGAACAAGCCGCCAACAAAGTGCAGTCCTCCGATTCTGTTTTGAACAATCGAGTGCGAACTGACTTCCATGAACACATATTCACAGCCAGCATCAGCCATCTGGGCTAATAGTTTGTTAAGTGTGATTGGGTCTGGTGTTGTGTGTTCTGTAGGGACAGCTTCACCATTGATATAGTTAACGACAGTTGAGAGAAGTCCTGCTTTATGCCCCATGTATCTAAACATGTTATACAGCGTCGTAGCAATGGTTGTCTTGCCGTTAGTACCAGTAACGCCTACCAATTTGAACTTCTTGGAAGGGTTGTCGTAGAAAGTGGTGGCAAGGTTGCCGACAATATGTTCAGAGTTGCGTACTTTTACATAGGTGATGTTGGAATTGATTTCTGTAGGGAACTCTTCACAGACAATTGCGGTAGCACCCAGTTCGATAGCCTTCTCTATGTATTTGTGCCCATCGTTCTGAGAACCGCGAACGGCAACGAAAACTTGTCCTGCCGTTATTTGCCGAGAGTCTATTTGAATTCCAGAGATTTCTCTGTTCAACTCTCCTTGAGTTCCTTCTATTGTGATTGCCTCTAATAGCTTCTGTAACTGCATATGTGCTTTGTCTTTATTTGTTATACATTCCTACTCGATAGGTTAGTCTTGGCGCAATTCAATCTCCACGATTTGACCTTCTTGGTTCTTCGTACCAGGATGTATGCTTTGCTCCACTACTTTTCCTATACCTTTAACTCTTGCTTTCATTCCTCTGCGTTCTATCTCGTACACGGCGTCTCTAAGGCCCATTCCCTTCAAGTTGGGGAGGTGGTCGAAGTCATAATCGAAAGCTTCAAAGCTAACTGTGTTTCCATTGGTGGCTATGTTGACCACTTCGTCATTCTGCACTCCTAATGTAGTTGCTTTCAAATTCAACCGATCGAATACGGATTTGGTAGCACCTGCATAGCCTTTCTTGACTTGTGGGGCAAATACCGCCAGCGTGTCTTTTGCTTTTGAGAGGTCGCTTGTCACAGCATTGGCATAGATACTTTCTGCGATTTTCTTGAATACAGGACCAGCTTGTCCTCCACCCGATGCTTGACCATGTGCCAATCGTATAGCGACGATACATGTGTATTGAGGATCCTCAGCGGGGAAGTAGCCGCAGAAGCTAACGAGGTGTCCACCTCCCTTATAACCACCTTTACCGCCAATCTGGGCTGTTCCTGTTTTTCCTGCAACCGCAAAATATTTGCTTCCTGCACGTTTTCCTACGCCTTCGCCTACAACTCGGAGCAACATTTCCTGAATTTGCTTGATGGCTTGTGGACGAGCAATTTGTTCTTTGATAACTTCCACGGGCATTTCCTGGACGACTTCTCCTTCTTTTTGAATTGCTTTGACAAATCGTGGACGTACCATCTTTCCATCGTTAGCTATTGCGTTGTAGAAAGTGACAGTGGAAATAGGTGGAATCTGTGTCTCATAGCCAATCGACATCCATGCAAGTGCAGTATTCGACCAGTTGCTCTTATCGGCTTTCGGCATACGAATCTTTGGTGTGGCGGCTCCAACAAATGGCAACTGCAAGTCTGTACCAATACCGATTCTGTGTAGCCCTTCGACAAACTTTTCCGGATGGTTATGATAGTGTTTGTCAATCAGACGGCTTACACCAATGTTAGATGAGTACATCAGGGTGTGGGCTACGTCCATCTCACCATATCCACCACGATTCCAGTTATGGTCTTTCATCATCGAACCGTACATGTTATAGACACCTCCATTACCGTTTGTGGTTTCGTTGATGTCAAGTGCTCCGTCATCAAGTCCTACAAGTATGGATGCGGTCTTGAAGGTGGAACCTGGTTCCATGAGGGCTGCCAACGCAAAGTTACGGGCTTCGTAGTACTCACCATCGTCATACAATGAGAGGTTTACGATTGCTTTCACATCACCCGTCTTTCTCTCCATCAGTACCACGACACCCATATCGGCCAAACCGCCAGCCGACTTGATAACTTTGAACTCTTCGCGTAAAGCATTTTCGCTGACGTCTTGCATCGTTACGTCAATTGTTGAAACGATGTCATAGCCGTTCTCTGGTTTGATATCAATCAAGTCAACGTATTTGTTCAGGATTTTACGTCTATGCATGATACCAGGGACTCCCCTGAGCAATGAGTCGTAAGCCAACTCTAGTCCTGAACGTGCTGACTTGTTTTCTTTGTTGTCTTTATCCCCGAACATATCGCCGAGTGTACGACGTGCTAATGAGCCGAAAGGCTTTTTTCTGTTATTTCGAGGTACGATGTTCAGCCCGACAAAGTACTTGCGCTTTTCGTAATCTCTGAAGAATGGTAAAGCCATCAGTTCTTTGTATTGGATGTAGTTTAGGGTTTTATGTTTGCATACCTCAAAATAGCGGCTTTGCGAGGTCCATCCCTCTGCCAAGTGCTGACGGTACTCTGCTGCTGTCTTTGGCGGACAAATCTTGCTCAGTCCTACACAGATTGAATCGAGCGTCTTGGCGTATGCTTCGCCCTTTCCTAAGAACAATGAGTCTTTAGCGTTGAAGATGATTGAATCCTGATGATCGAACTCGTTGTTCTTAATGGCTTTTTTGTTCAGTCCCGATTTGAAATCGATATATACCTTATAGTCGGGCAGGTCGCTAGCCATTAATTGGCCGTCAGCAGAGAGGATGTTTCCTCTTTTCGGCTCTACAAGCAGACTGTCCTTTTCGAAGTTCTCTCTTCTCACTTCCTCCCATTTCTTCTTATCAACCGTCATGGTCTTGACCATAAAGACAACGATACCAACACAGAAAAGCAATGCCAGTATTATCACTAATGTGAATTGACCTGATATGTATTTCTTGTCGAACTTCATTTTTTTTCTCTCTTTATTGGTTGTCGTCTTCTGTGATGATGAATGGTGGTTTTGTTGGGTTGAGTAGTAGTGAGTCTCCGTTTACTTTCAGTAGTTTGATGATTTCTGATTGGCGACTGGCGTTGAGCAGGTCACTTTCGATAGTCAGTACTTTGTTTCGCTCTTCTTGTAGCTCTACTTTCAGACTGTCGATGAGCAAGGTGTCTTGTTGACTTGCATATCTGTTACCTGTGTAGATGATGGCTAGTACAACCAAGAACATGAAGAAGACAACCTGATGCAGCATGAAGCGACTTTGTAGGATGTCACCTCCGATGATGGATTTCAACGAGATTTCGCCCAAGCTGTCTTCGTCTTCCTCCTCGTCTTCTTCGGTGAACTTCTTGATAGCCTCAATCGCTTTCTGTCGCTCCTGCATCTCTTGCACCTCGTCCTGCGTCAGTTCTGTGTCTTGCTCCTCAATGTTCGTCTTGTTGTCCTCGTCCATTATAAACTCAATTTAAACTCTTAACTCAATTTGTGGTTACAATTTTTCGGCAATCCTCAGTTTTGCACTTCTCGACCGAGGGTTTTTCTCTTGCTCTTCAGCGTTAGGGACAATCGGTTTACGTGTAATCAACTTGTAGGGAGATGAAACGTTGCCGAAAAAGTCTTTCTCCTCTTTGCCTTCGATACTACCAGTCTTCATGATGTTCTTGACCATTCTATCCTCTAACGAATGATAGGTGATGACCACCAATCTTCCTCCAGGCTTTAAGCATTCTGTGGCTGCTGTCAGCATTTCTTTTAGGGCATCCATCTCTTGGTTTACCTCAATGCGCAAAGCTTGAAACACCTTTGCCAGCTCTTTCTTCTCTCTGTCTCGTACGAAGAACGGTTGTACAATGTTGATTAGCTCTCCTGTTGTCTCAATCGGTTTTTGGCTACGTTCCTTGACGATTGCAGCGGCTATTTGCCGGCTGTTCTTCAACTCTCCGTAGAAGTAGAGAATATCGGCAAGTGCGCTTTCGCTGTAGTTGTTGATGATGGTTGCCGATGTGGTTTTAGCTCGTTGGTTCATCCTCATGTCGAGGGGGACATCGAACCGGAATGAAAAACCGCGTTCTGCATCATCGAAGTGATGCGATGAAACGCCTAAGTCTGCAAGGATGCCATCAACGCCTGCGTCCTCCCCATAATACTTCAAGAAGTTCTTCATGTATCTGAAATTGCTTCTAACGAACGTGAATCGTTTGTCATCAACGATATTGCGTTCTGCATCGGCATCCTGATCAAAGCTGTACAGGTGAGCATTACCTTTGAGCCTTCTCAATATCTCTTTGCTGTGTCCGCCTCCTCCGAAGGTCACATCCACATAAACTCCGTCCTTCTGGATATTCATTCCATCAATACTCTGAACGAGTAACACGGGTTGGTGATATGTGACTTCTTTTTCGTACATCGTGGGTAAGTTCGATAATGAAAAACCGCTCTCTTTCTGAGCACTTATTCTTAATTAATAAGGTACGCGCGCGAGACCCATAAAAAGTGACGCGAACCTACAAGTAGGCTTTTCCGCTATGTCAGATTAAGTTTGGAGGTAATTCCGCCATTATTTCCTGCAAGTCTGCACCGAGATTCGCTGACTCACTCAACACTGATTCAAATTGGCTCTTATCCCACACTTCTATGTGGTCGTCCACGGCGAGAAACCTAACGTCTTGGGATATCCCGGCAAATTTCAGCTTGCGTTTGTTTATCAAAATACGTCCGTTCCTATCCAATTCTACCACTTCTGCATCTTCTAGGAACTGGCGAAGTAGGTGTTGATGCTGTCCGTTCCATCTGTTCAACTTTGCTTGAAGCATGTTCAGCATGTCGTTCCAAAGGCCTTCTGGATAAAGCACAAGGCACTTTTGGAAGAGGTCTCCCCGCAGAATGAGTCGTGTCTCTTTTTCTGCATCGAGAACTTTCCTGAAAGGTGCTGGCAAAAATACTCTGCCTTTTGCATCTGCTTTAGCTGAATAGTCTCCGATGAATCGCATCAATCCTTACTTTTTGAATTCGATTGCAAATATAAACATTTTTCTCCACACTCCACCACATTTCCCCACATTTTTTTAATAAAAAGTTTGTTTTTTTGCATTTTCCCCATAAAATGCCCTAGAACCGCACTATTTTGGCCGAAAAAAGGTGGGGGATAAGTGCGAAAAATCTAATGTGCAAATAAAAAAAGGGAAAAAACTTGTGTTTAATCTAAAAAATGTTTGTAACTTTGTGGCGACTAACTAAAAACTTAATCAAATATGGACGAAAATAAAAGCATGAGTCGTCGCGAATTTTTGCGTCGCATGGGAGTAGGAGCTGGTTCTGCAATGGCCATTATGGCGTTGGAGCCTTTGAATGTAATCGCGAAGGAGAAGCCAGAGAAACCGGTAGCAAATCGAATGACCTATCGTGTTCAGCATGGTAGCGGAGAGCAGATTTCTTTGCTTGGGTTCGGTATGATGCGTTTGCCCAACAATCAGGAAGAGGTGAACAAGTTGGTCGATTATGCTATCGAGCACGGAGTGAATTATTTCGACACCGCTCCAATGTATATGGGAGGACAGTCTGAGGTGTTGATGGGTAATGCGCTATCTCGTCATCCGCGTAGTAAGTATTATGTGGCTACAAAGATGTCGAACATGAGTCAGAATCAATGGTCTTTTGATGTCTCAAAACGTATGTATGAGCAGTCTCGCGAAAAGCTGAAGGTAGATGTCATCGACTATTATCTGCTACATGGTATCGGCGGCGGTATGAATACTCTTAAGGGACGTTTCCTTGATAATGGTGTGCTCGATTTCTTGCTTGCTGAACGCAAGGCTGGTCGTATCAAGCATCTTGGATTCTCCTATCATGGTGATGTGCGTGATTTCGACTGGCTATTAGATCATCAGAGTGAGTACCATTGGGACTTCGTTCAGATTCAGATGAACTTCCTCGATTGGCGTCATGCATCCATGCGTGGAGGTCGTCGAAGTGATGCTGATGCAGAATATCTCTATAACAAATGTGACAAATTGGGTGTACAGTGTGTTGTGATGGAGCCCCTTCGTGGAGGTACCTTCGGACGCATGTCACAAGAAATTACTGACAAGCTGAAAGCCGTTCATCCCGACGATAGTTCGGCTCGTTGGGCATTCCGTTGGGTGGGCTCTCATACCAATATTCTCACCACGTTGAGCGGTATGAACCGCATGGACCATCTCGAGGAGAATGTTCAGACCTTCTCGCCGCTTGATCCTTGCACTGATGCAGAGAACAACCTCCTTGCAGAGATAGCTGACCAGATGTCTGGATTCCCCAACATCCCTTGTACCACTTGCTCTTATTGTATGCCTTGTCCGTTTGGGGTCGACATTCCAACAAACTTCGCTACTTACAATGATGCTGTGACCAAGCATATCTTGCCATTACCCGACAAGAGTTCTGCTGGGTATGCAGCAGCCTTTAAGACGTTCTCAGAAGCCTATAAGAAGGCACTACCTGACAAGAAGAAATGGGCTGAGGCGTGTCAGGATTGCGAAGAGTGTCTGTCGAAGTGTCCACAGCAGATTCGTATTCCGAATCAGATGGCACGCATTGTTGAGACTCTGAGAAAAGCATAGGTTTTATCATCAAAATATGAAGAGATACATTGTCTATATTGCGTTTTTCACCTTCGTTTGTGCATTACCTGCTCAAGCGCAAGTCCGCTTGGGTATCAGAGGTGGTTTTAATGTGAACAAGGTGACATGGAAATGGAAACAGCTTGAGAACAACGTCCGCAGTGACAACCGCAATGGTTTCTTTGTGGGAGCCACGTTGGATGTGTCGCTTCCTGTGCCTGGAATGGGGGTTGATTTTTCTGTCCTCTACGACAATCGTGTGGTTTCTATACCCTTATCCGAAGAACTGCAAAATCAGACAATGCAATATATCATTGTGCCTGTCAACCTGCGCTATTCTGTGGGTTTGGGACGTATCTTAAGCATCTATGCTGCAACAGGACCTCAGGTGTCGTACAACATTGGCGATCGTAGTTGGGCACTGAACGATTATGTTGTTGACAATTGGACCAACGGATGGGAACTGAACAGGTCCGACCTCTCTTGGAACGTAGGTGGAGGTATTTCGTTTTTCGGCCATTTCCGTCTTGGCTATAACTATAACATCATGCTGGGTCACACCAACGAGTTCACCGTAAAGAAATTAAGTGGTGACATTGTGGAGGGACAGCTGAAAGATAATACCCATCAGATTTCCCTGACCTATTTCTTCTGATGATTTTTCTACGCTCACTATGTCCACATTTGCTGATGTAATTGTTCCACTTCCGCTGCAGGACAGCTATACTTACAGCATCCCTTCCTCGATGGAGCTATCTGTCAGGAAGGGTTGTCGTGTTGTTGTTCCCTTTGGAAAAAACAAATCGTATGTTGGCATCGTTCGGGATGTGCACAAGAAACAACCGCAGGGCTATCAGGTTAAGCCTATCGTTCGTTGCCTTGATGAACAACCAGTCGTTACTCCTGTCCAATTGACTTTCTGGCAGTGGATAGCGAGCTATTATGTATGCCCGTTGGGTGATGTGATGAACGCTGCGTTGCCAGCAGGACTGAAGGACGATAAGTTTCGTCCCAAAACAGAGACTCGAGTTTGTCTGGCAGGCGATTTCGACATCAATAAGAAAGACATCGTCCTGAACTTCCTGAAGAACTCCAAGAAGCAGCAAATCGTGTTCGAGACCTATCTGGAGATGGCGGGCTATGGTCGGTTTGAACAACCCCGTCCTGTTTCCAAGCAAGAGTTGTTACAGGTGTGCGGTGCTTCGACAACCATCTTCAACGGATTGGTTAGCAAGAAACTTTTGACGACCTATGAACATGAGGTGGGGCGTATTCTGCTTACACCTGTGTCACTACGTGATGTGCATCCTCTCAACGAGGCACAGCAGGCGGCTTATGAGGAAATTAATTGCTTGTTTCTAACCCACGATGTCACTTTGCTTCATGGAGTTACTTCGAGCGGTAAGACCGAAATATACATTCATCTCATCCGTAAGGCTATCGCAGAGGGTAAACAGGTGTTGTACCTCCTGCCTGAGATTGCGTTGACCACCCAGATTACTGAACGTCTGCGTAGTGTTTTTGGCGATGAAATGGGCGTTTATCACTCGAAATTCTCCGATGCTGAGCGAGTTGAGGTTTATCAGAAACAGCTTTCCGACCACCCTTTCAACCTTATTTTGGGGGTTCGCTCGTCTGTCTTTCTCCCTTTTCATCGATTGGGATTAGTCATTGTTGATGAGGAACATGAGGTGTCGTACAAGCAGCAAGAACCAGCTCCTCGCTATCATGCGCGCAATGCTGCCATCATGTTGGCTCATCAGGCGCATGCCAAGACTCTCCTTGGTACGGCTACTCCGAGTCTGGAGTCATACCATCTGGCCAAGACAGGTAAGTATGGTTATGTGAGTCTCACCATACGCTATCGTGATATGCAGTTGCCTGAGGTTGAAGTGGTTGACATCAAGCGTCTGAGGTTCCAGAAGCGAATGAAGGGAGTGTTCTCGCCAGTTCTCCACGACCTGATAGGCGAAGCGTTGGCTCATCATGAGCAGGTCATCCTTTTTCTTAACCGTCGTGGTTATGCCAATTTCCTTTCGTGCAAGACTTGCGGATGGGTGCCTCGCTGTCCCCATTGCGATGTCAGTCTCACCTATCACAAGAAGTCAGGTCGTCTGGTATGCCATTATTGCGGCACTTCCTTCGAGGTGCCCGACAAGTGTCCTCAGTGTGACGAATCCACCTTCACGGATGTGGGAATAGGAACTGAGAAGGTCGAAGCTCAGCTTCATCGCGACTTCCCTAACGCTACTACCATTCGTATGGATATCGACACTGCTCATACTCGTACTGCTTACGAACAGATCATTACCGACTTCTCCCAACATCGCTATGACATTTTGGTTGGTACCCAGATGGTGACTAAAGGACTCGATTTTGATAATGTGAGCGTGGTGGGAGTGCTCGATGCCGATACAATGCTCAACATCCCCGATTTCCGCAGTCACGAGCGCACTTATCAGGTGCTGGCTCAGGTGGCTGGACGTGCAGGACGTAAACACAACAAGGGAAGGGTGGTGGTGCAGACGCGTAGTGCCGATGCCGACATCATCTCTTTTGTAGTCACCAACGACTATGCCTCGATGTTCCGCACCCAGATGGAAGAACGGAAGGCCTTCCACTATCCACCATACTATCGGCTCATTAACATCTACCTGCGCCATCACGATGCCGCTCGTGTCGAGTTGCTCGCAAACGATATGGCGTCGATGATGCGTCACACCTTTGGCGAACGGCTGCTTGGTCCCGATCGTCCTGCGGTGTCGCGTGTTCATTCGATGTATATCCGCAAGCTGATGCTCAAGATCGAGAAGACAGCCTCGGTCGATAAGGTGCGCAACATCCTCTTCGACATACAGTCGCGCCTCATTCAGCAACCCTCAGCCAATGGTCTGCAGGTCTATTATGATGTAGATCCGATGTAATAGAATTGATTATCAACTGAACTTAAAACTTTCACAACAAGATTTATGAACGTAATACTTAAACTATTGAAAGCAGCAGCCATTTTGATTGTCGTAACGATCATTGGCTGTTTCATTGCAAACAAGTGGTGTCATATCAGCCCTAGCGTTGAATACGACTGGTATATGGGTATTTGGCACGGTATCTTCATTGTCCCCAATTGGGTGATGTCGTTGGTGCTCAATAAGCACATACTCTGTCAGGCTCCTCAGCACACCGCAGCTTATATGATTTGGTGGTGGATACTCCTCATCTTCCATACCTATATGGGTTATTGTGCCTATGGCGCAGGAACCAGCAACAAGAAAGATAGGAAGCGGACCATGGAAGATAAGTAATCAAAACATCAAAAATAAACATCTTATGAAACGAATCTTCATTCTGTTTACTTCTTTGCTGGCTATGACATCTTACGGCCAGACCGATTTCGCTGTACCTACAACGGTGTTTGTGATGCACAGCAGTGAACTTCATTTGAAGATGGGCAGTGATAATGGTGGCTTTTTGGAGTCTGCAACAGTTTCGAATCCTCAGAAGATGACCATTGTGCCCGATGGTCAAGGATATTACTATATCAAGCCGGAGGGAAAGAAACGCTATCTCTCAAAGATTAATTCGTGGAACACCTCTTTCGTGACAGACTCTACCAGTGATGATGCACGCTTCACGTTCGAGCAGGTACAAGGGGCATACATCCGCATTCGCTGCAAGGGCAACGGGCAGTGTCTGGGTACCGACAGCAACGATGCCGATGCGAAGGTCTATTCCGACAAGAACGGTTCGGACATGAAACATTTCTGGTACTTCAGTGATAAGGTCAACGGAACGTTACCTACCGATACCGTTTCCTATGCTGTGTTCCCTTCGATTGTACGTCAGAAGTTCGATGGATGGGGCGTTTCGCTCTGCTGGTGGGCAGGTCAATGCGGTAAATGGAATGATAAGAAGATAGATGAGATTGTGACTTGGCTTACCAGCCCTACAGGTCTTAACTACAGCCATTTCCGTTATAATATAGGTGGAGGTGATGACCCTGAAAACGCACATTGTGACCTTCATCACATGGGTCGGGGCAAGGGACTTCGTGCTGAGATGGAGGGTTTCAAGGATTTCTCGGGCGACGAGTATCATTGGGATCGTGATGAGGCTCAGCGTAAGATTATGCTGAAGATTCGTGAGAAGCGTCCTGATGCTGTGTTCGAGGCGTTCAGCAACTCGTGTCCTTACTATATGACCTACAGCGGCTGCTGTAGCGGCAATACAGATGGAGGTAAAGACAATCTCAAGCCTGAATACTACGAGGAGTTTGCCCACTATCTGGTCGATGTTTGCAAGCACTATAAGGACGAGTACGGCATCGAGTTCAAGACCTTGGAGCCGTTCAACGAGTCAGTTACCAATTTCTGGTACGCCAACGGTCCGCAGGAAGGCTGTCACTTCGACTATGCCTCTCAGGTGAAGTTTGTGAAGGTGCTGAAACCTATTCTCGACAAGGCGGGACTCAACACCGTCATCTCTGCCTCCGACGAAACCAACGTGGGCTTGGCTGTCAATGGCTACAAAGCCTTTAAGCAGGGTGGAGCGCTTCGGATGTTGGGACAATGGAACACCCACACCTATTCGGGCAACAATGCCGACCGTGTTCACATGGCATTCCTTGCCTATCAGGACAATATTCCGCTATGGATGAGCGAGGTTGGAGCAGGTGGAAATGGCATTGGCGGCAACTTGAGCCTTACACAGAAGCTGTTCGACGACATGCGCTACCTACAGCCCGAGACATGGATTGACTGGCAGTATATGGAGGAAGCTAACGACCAGTGGTGTACCATCCGCGGCAGTTTTGCCGACCAGACCTACTCGAAGGTCAAGAATTTCTATGTGCGTCAGCAATGCTCGCGATTCATCAAGCGTGGCTACAACATCGTGGCATCGCTCAACGATCAGTCTTTGGCAGCCATGAACGAGGCTCAGGACACACTTGTGCTCGTTCTGCTCAACGAAGGAAGCCTCACCTATCACCGTATCGACCTTTCGCAGCTCACCAATCTGCCAGCCGTTAGCGCCATCAAGTGCTATCGTACCTCATCATCCGAAGACCTGAAGATTGTGCGTCCCTTCACTATGGACAGCACCACGATGCTTGTCAAACTCCCTTCACAAAGCATCACAACCATCATCGTGCCTGTTGGTGGAGTGTCGACCCAACCCCAACCTGTTGCCGACTGCGAATACATCATCGTGCCTCGTCATAATCTCACCGCAGCCCTCACAGCTTCCGAGACTGGTGCTGTGACCATCGAGAATACCAATTACGGTGAAGGTCAACGATGGAAACTCGTGGCATCGGGCAATGCCTTCATCCTCGAGAATGCACGCGGGCAGCGACTCACTTCGCTTCGTTCCTCAGGCTCTTCCAACTTGAAGGCACAGACAGCCACCTCGTCCGAACAGCAGTTCTACATTGAAGCCATCGACCTACCATACTACAAGATTACGCTTGCACGTTCACGCAGCTATGCGCTCGACCTCAATAATGCCAACAGTTCAACAGGCACCTCTGTCTGCACTTGGCAATACTCGGCTGACACCGACACTCCCACTCATCGACAGTGGATGCTTTGTCCGCTGACTGCTCTGGGCGAAGATACAGGCATCCATGAACTCGCCATCCAACCGTCATCCCACCTTGACGCTATCTACGACTTGCAAGGCAGGAAAGTCACCCAGCCGACCAAAGGCCTGTATATCGTGAATGGACAAAAGGTCATGATGAAGTGACAGATTAGCAATTCGTTATCGTTCTTACCTCTTTCCTTCCTCCCCATAGAGGGGGAGATAGAGGGGGACTTTCTGTTCTCGCTGCTCCAAGATGTTCCTATTGACTATTTATTTACCATTTGATTTATTTACGATTTTCTCCCCGCCCTAGAGGGTTTCTGTCCCCCGATAACGGGGGAACCGAAGGGGGTGCAAAGACCATTGAAGGTAAGGGGTGGGTCTAATAAAAACAATGGTAATATCTGTTTTTGATGTTTTTTTCTAAATCTACACACAGTGTTATGCAAATGATTCCTAAAGTCTCTTTATATTCTATCAGGTTATTTCAATAAAACTCCTTACTTTTTACACATCATATCTCTAGTTCTTCTCTAGTTCATCTCTAGTTCATCTCTAGTTTTATAATTAGAGATATAGTAGAGATAAACTGGAGAAGAACCTAGCATAAATATAAGAATCACTATGGCACCAATGGTGAAAGACGTGTATGGAGCTATCGGAAGAGTAGGGAGGATTACGAGGACGATTGATTCGCAGTGTGGGACTAAAATTAACAACCTTTATGAAAAAGGAATGTTAAAGGGGATTAAAGGGTAGTTATCGCATGTTTTGCAAAAGAATTATTGATATTTGTCAATTTATCAGGGATTTCTTGAAAAAAGTTGACAAAATGTTTTCCTGTTTCGGGAAATGGTCGTAAATTTGCACCCGAAATCAAACAAACACGACAAAATGTCATTCGTAAGAACATACAACGTAGGTCTGAATAATAATCAGAATAATCAGCAGAACCAGAATAATAATCAGGTTCTCTGTTGTTCGTTGTGTGAATCTACCAGTCGGATGAACATATAGTAAGACTGAACAATAGAGTATTTAAATATTAAGTAAAGGCTGGTTCCGAGAGAATCAGCCTTTTTTTGTAGCTACAACACAAACACAAAGTAAACTTTAAGTATTAACAACACAAACACAAGGTAAAACATGAAAAAGATTGAAGCAATTATCCGAAAGACGAGGTTCGAGGATGTGAAGGAGGCTCTTTTGGAGTCGGACATCAACTGGTTTGAGTATCATAACGTTCATGGTATCGGTCAGAGCCGTGAGGAGAGAATCTACCGCGGCGTGCAGTATTCGACTGACGTGATTGAGCGTGTGGCCATCACAATTGTGTGCCGCGACCAGTTTGTAGAACCTACAGTCAACGTCATATTGAAAGTGGCTCATACTGGCGAGGTAGGCGACGGCCGTATTTTCGTGAGCGATATGATCGACACATGGAGCATCCGAACGGGTGAGCACGGCGACACAGTTTTAAGGGACAAGAAGTAAAGAGCCACCCCCAACCCCTCCCTCTATGGAGGGGAGTTAGGGACCCCAAAAATGTAACAACACAACACAAACACAAACCCCGCACCTCCGTTCGGGTTCCCCCTCTTAGAGTAGGGGGTTAGGGGGAGGCTTAATAATATGAACGAAATAGGTTTATCACTCGATACAGTTTGGATGCTATTGGCAGCCATGTT
>JAEEGL016836250.1_pt1 | contig 33280 bp, 37 predicted proteins | sample 9134231 | NCBI WGS metagenome assembly JAEEGL01 (sample SAMN16246548, study PRJNA631951) | gut metagenome | biome: gut microbiome; feature: rumen; material: fiber-attached | host: Bos | place: Iran: Karaj | collected 2018-10 | reverse complement strand
GGAAACAATATCCGCATCAGCGTTCCGATCTCTGCACTCGATGCGACATTGGGAACGACGGTCGATGTCCCGACAGCCTACGGAGACGTCGAGATGAACGTTCCTGCCGGCACCCAGCCGGGCCAGCAGCTCAGGCTGAAAGGCTACGGCATCAAGGATCTGAGGACCGGAAACATCGGCGATCAGTATGTGCAGATCCAGATCGAGATCCCGAAGAAGCTCACCAGAGAAGAGAAGGAACTATACGAGAAACTGGCGAACCGCAAGAAGGAATCGGTATTTGAAAGATTTAAGAAGAATTTTAAGTAGGGTGATACCTACTTAAAATTTGGATCAGTATTAGCACTCTTATATTTGCAGTGCTAAAGGAGGTACAAGATGAATCCTGAGATGATGACCGAAAAACTGCAGAACATTCTGATGAGGGCTTTGAGCATCTGCAAGGACATGCGCAACGCGGAACTATCCAGCGAACATTTCATGGAAGCGTTTCTGACGGAAGAGGATATCGTCGAACTTCTGAACGGTTTCCATACGGATGTGAACCGTTTAAGAAGCGTCACGGATTCCTATCTGCAGAAACTGCCGTCTTCGGATTCGATCGAAAATCCGAGCGTCAACCGCTATCTGGCAAATTCCTACAACGAAGCTCTGCAGAAATCCAGACAGAGAAAAGACAAGTATATCTCGATGTTCGATATGTTTATCGCAACATTGTTCAATCATTCTTCGCTGTGTGAAGAACTGCAGAAATACTGCGGATTCTCACGCAACGATATCGAAGACCGCTACAGTGCAGAAAGGGGTGGTACGATGATCAATAACATGGAAGATGAAAACAACCTCAATCCGTTGAAGAAATACGGCAGAAATCTGGTCGACGACGTCCGCAACGGAAAGATCGATCCAGTCATCGGCAGGGACGAAGAGATCCGCAGGGTGATCGAGATCCTTTCCCGCAAGACCAAAAACAATCCGGTCCTGATCGGTGAACCGGGTACCGGCAAGACGGCGATCGTCGAAGGTCTGGCCTGGCGAATCTTCAACAACGACGTTCCGCTCGGTCTGAAGGGAAAGGACCTGATCGAGCTGGACATGGGTTCCCTGATCGCCGGAGCGAAATACCGCGGCGAATTCGAAGAGAGGCTGAAAGCCGTTCTCAATGAGATCGAAAAGGCGGACGGAAAGATCATCCTGTTCATCGACGAGATCCACAATCTGGTCGGTGCCGGGAAGACGGAAGGAGCCATGGATGCCGCAAACCTGCTGAAGCCGATGCTGGCGAGAGGTGAACTGCGCTGTATCGGAGCGACCACTTTCGACGAATACCGCAAGTATATCGAAAAGGATTCCGCCCTGGAGAGAAGGTTCCAGAGGGTCAGCGTAGATGAACCGAGCGTAGAAGATACGATCTCCATCCTGAGAGGACTGAAGGATCGTTTCGAAGCCCATCACGGCGTGAGGATCAAGGATGATGCGATCATCGCTGCCGCAACGCTGTCCAACCGCTATATCACGGACCGTTTCCTTCCGGACAAGGCGATCGACCTGATCGATGAAGCCTGCGCATCCACCAGAGTGGAAATGGATTCCAAACCGGCGGAGCTGGATGAACTGAGCCGTAAGATCGATACTCTGGAGATCGAGAAGATCTCCTTGAAGAAGGAAACGGAAGACGAGAAAGCCAGAAAACGTCTGGAAGAACTGGAAAAGGATCTGGAACAGCTGAAAGAGAAAAAGACCGCTCTGGATACCCGCTGGCTGAAGGAAAAAGAAGACCTCGGAAAGTCCAAGGAACTCAAGGAGAAACTGGAAAGGGCCAAACTGGCGATGTCCGAGGCTCAAAGCAACGCAGACTATGAAAAAGCTTCCCAGCTGCAGTATGAGACGATCCCGTCTCTGGAGAGACAGCTGAACGCCCTGAATGAAGAAGAAGGGGAAGGAAGGATGCTGAGCGAGGTGGTCGATGAAGAGTCGATCGCCAAAGTAGTCGCAAAGTGGACACATATCGACGTTTCCAGACTGATGTCTTCCGAAAGAGAGAAGCTTCTGCATCTGAAAGACAAGCTCTCCGTCCGGGTCGTAGGACAGGATGATGCTTTGAACATGGTCACGGATGCCATCCTGAGATCAAAGGCTCAGGTATCCGATACCAACAGACCGATCGGTTCCTTCCTGTTCCTGGGTCCGACGGGCGTCGGTAAGACGGAAGTAGCGAAGGCTCTGGCAGAACAGCTTTTCGACGACGAATCCAAGATCGTCAGGATCGACATGTCGGAATACATGGAGAAGTTCTCGGTATCCCGTCTGATCGGCGCACCTCCGGGATACGTCGGTTACGAGGAAGGCGGCCAGCTGACCGAAGCCGTTCGCAGAAAGCCGTATTCCATCGTTCTTCTCGATGAGATCGAGAAGGCGCATCCGGATGTCTTCAACATCCTCCTGCAGATCCTGGATGACGGCAGGATCACCGATTCCAAGGGCGTTACGGTCGATTTCAAGAATACGATCATCATCATGACATCCAATCTTGGTTCCGAATTCGCTTTTGAAGCGGACGAAGAAAAGAAACGGAAAGAATACGAACAGATCATTCGGATGACCTTCAAACCGGAATTCATCAACCGTATCGATGAGATCGTCATCTTCCATCCGCTGGATCAGAACATGATCCGCAAGGTAGCCGAAAAGTTCCTGAATATCCTGAAAAACAGGCTTATGGAGTCGGATATCGAACTGACAGTCACGGAGGAAGCAATGGACAAGATCACAGAACTCGGCTTTGACGAGGCCTACGGAGCAAGACCGATGAAGCGTCACATCCAGAGGGCGATCGAATCGCCGATCGCAAAGTTCCTTCTGGAGAACTACGATACGCACAAGATTGAAGTCGACGTGAAAGACGGAGAATACATCATAAGGAGACTGGATTAAACGGTCTCCTTTCTTCATCTGTCGCACGACTGATCTGCAGGCATAAAAAAAGAACTCTCTGAGTTCCTTTTTTCTCTACAACTAGATCTTCTTTACATTATATGCCTGAGGACCTTTTTCGCCATCGTTTACTTCGTATTCAACAGCCTGGCCTTCGTCTAATGTTTTATAGCCATCGACCTGGATCGCTGAGAAATGTACGAACACTTCTTTGCCGTCATCTCCGGTGATAAAGCCATAACCCTTAGCGGCATTAAACCACTTAACCTTACCTGTCATAAATCCCCTTTACTAGCAAAATCTATATGCAATTTAATCTTAAAACAAATTGTTTATTTATTCAAACCTTTTTGGAGGAAATGGGTACTTTTTAGTATAATTCAGATATGATATATCCTCAATTCATCAAGGAAGGTCAGACAGTAGGCATCTGTGCGCCGAGCGCAGGTGTCGGCTCGAAACTCGAAGCATTCGAAGAATCGCTGGAAGTATTGAAACAGGCGGGCTATCAGGTGAAAGAGACCGCTTCCGTTCGAAGGGATGCGCCACGCAGCACCGGGCCGAGAAAAAGGGCGAAGGAACTGGACGAACTGGTCAGGGATCCTAAAGTCAGACTGATCCTGGCGGCAGCTGGCGGTGATTTCATGCTGGAAATGATGCCCTACGTCAGCTTCGAACACATCCGAAAGGATCCGAAATGGCTCTGCGGAGCCTCCGATCCCACCAATCTGCTTTTTACCGTGACGACGGGGTGCGATATTGCAACCCTGTACGGAAGAAACGGTGCAGGATTCACCTTCGATGCGAAACGTCCGCAGAAGGATTTTATGCGGATCATCGGCGGCGATCTTGTCACCCAGCGTTCCTACAGCCGCTATCAGACGTTTCTGGAGACGATCAGCGATGTGAAGGCATGCAGACACAAGGTTCAATGGATCGGCAAGGAAGCGATCGATACGGAAGGAAGGCTGATCGGAGGCTGCGTGGAAGTGATCGCCAAACTGATCGGCACCGGATTCGACCATACGAACGAATTTCTGGAATGGTATCGGGATGACGGCATCATCTGGTATCTCGATGTCTTCAATATGTCTGCCTACGACTTCTATCTGACTCTTCTGCAGTTCAAAAACGCAGGATGGTTCCGTTATTGCAAGGCCGTCCTGATCGGCAGACCGGCCTTTCCGGGGGTGGATGATCCGAAACTGGACTACATTGCCGCCGCCGACAAGGCTCTGGGAAAGATCCCGCATGTCTGTGAAGCGGATATCGGCCACACAAAACCCGCAATGACTCTGATCAACGGAGCGATCGCCCGGGTGAAGTTCAGGGAAGGAAAGGGACAGATCTCATTCAAATTAAAATAGGACCGAAGTCCTATTTTTCTTTGATGTAAGCTGCCAGTTTCTCGCCGAATTCCCTTACCGCTTCTTCCTTTGTCGCCCAGGAACATACCAGACGGATGACCGTTTTGTCTTCGTCGTATTTTGCCCAGGTCAGGAAACCGTAGTCTTCTCTCAGCTTCTCGATCAGACTGTTGTCCAGGATCGGGAAGATCTGGTTGGTCGGCGAATCGATATACATCCTGAAGCCGTTTTCGGTCAGGATCTTCTTCAGTTTCTGAGCCATCCGGTTGGCGTTGTCGGCGTTCTTCAGATAGAGACCGTCTTCGAACAGTCTGAAAAACTGAACTCCGATGATGCGCCCCTTCGCCAGCATTGAACAGTGCTGCTTGATCAGATAACGGAAATCCGGTTTGAGATCAGGATGATTGATGACCATCGCTTCTCCCAGAAGAGCCCCGTTCTTCGTTCCGCCGATATAGAAGAGATCTGCCAGTTCCGCGATCTTGGCAAGAGTCAGATCGTTTCCCTGCGCACACAGGGCGTTGGCGATCCTGGCTCCGTCGAGATACAGATACAGGCCGTTTTCCGTACAGGCTTTCCTGATCTCTTCCAGCTCCTTCCGGGTGTATACCGTTCCGTATTCCGTCGCATTCGAAAGGAAGACCATTTTCGGTTTTACCATATGTTCATCAGTGTGCTGTTCACACACCTTCCGGATGGAATCGGCACTGATCTTTCCGTCCTTTCCCGGCACGGCAAGGATCTTGTGTCCGGTTGCTTCGACAGCTCCGGTCTCATGTACGTTGATGTGGCCTGATTCGGCACAGATCACCGCTTCATAGGGCTTGAGCAGACAGATCGCCAGGACGTTGGCGGGAGTGCCTCCGGTGATGAAGTGCACATCGCAATCCTGTCGGCCGATCGTTTCGCGGATCTTCTGTGCGGCTTTCTCACACCAGGAATCCACTCCGTATCCCGGTGTCTGCAGCAGGTTCGTTTCGATCAGCTTGTCCAGAACTTCCGGACAGGCGCCTTCCAGATAATCGCTTTCGAAAGAATACATCGTTCATACCTCCCGATATGTAAACAATTATAGCAGTTTCCGATCCCGGCAATATCCTTTATTCTCTTTTCTTGTTCCGATCGTTTTTCGTTTATAATAAAAGAGATGGCAGATAAAAAGAAAAAAACCAGAAGCACTTTGCCGGTGATCATCCTTCTGTCGGTGGTATTACTGATGGGGATCGTTTTGCTTACCGGCAATTTTGCGTTTATAGGCAAGAAATCTACCCACAACGATGCGAAATCATATAAGACGAGGCATTGCATGGCTTTCTATCCAAACGGCGATATCGGCCTGAAAATGGCCAAGGAAGTATGCCGCGGCAGGAAAGACGACCGGATCTACGACTATTCCCTCGTTCCTTACGGAGACTATTACATGGTCAGCTACGGAGCGGACCTGCGCTATTTTACCGATCGGGACTATAACGCCCTGAAGATCGAAGGGATCAAGGAAGAAAGCAAGGAGATCGTACTGGATTATCTGCGCTATACTCTGAAAAAGGAAGATCCGGACAAGTATTACAATGCGGAATTCCTGCGTACCGTCGATCTGGACAGCATCGACCTTTCTTCCATCTCCTACAGCATTGAAGGGGAAGATCTGAAATGTGAACTTCCGGATTATGAAAAGACCCTGTATATCCCTTTGCGCTATGCCCAGAAGGCGATCGGCATGGACTTCGGTTTTCCGGATGAACCGTATCGCCGTCCGGTATACATCGATCCCGAGCGTCCGGTGATCTGCCTGACTTTCGATGACGGACCGCAGCTGTGGTATGAGAGCGGCATCACCAGCACGGAAGCGATCCTGGATATCCTCTATGAATATGACGTGAACGGGACCTTCTATGTCGTAGGAAACAACCTGGAGGACAGGGATTTCTGGTCCGATTATCAGGTCTACGACCTGCTGAAGACATCGATCGCCCACGGCAACGAATACGGTTCCCATACGCAGACCCATCTGTCCGTGCTGACGTATCTCTCCACTGCCGACGAGATATACAAGGAGATCAACGGACCGATCCGCTTCATGAAGGAATTCATGGACTATGAAATGAAGACCTACCGTCCAGTCGCCGGAGAATTCAACGAAGACGTCCTGAATGTCCAGCCTGTCGGGGCAGTGCTTTGGGATATCGATTCCGAAGACTGGCTCTCCATGGATCCCCAGACGATCATCGACCGAGTACTGAATGCGGACATCGATTCCGGAGACATCATCATCTTCCACGACATCTATGATGAGACGGCGGAAGCGCTCGAAAAGATCATTCCGGAGCTGCTGAACAGAGGCTACCAGATGGTCACGGTGAGCGATATGATGGCATATTACAAGGTCGACATCGATCAGTTCAAGTTCATCTTCAGCGCGACCGATTACAGATAAGGATCCGGTTCAAAAAAGAATCATACAGATCAGCGGTTTCCCAGTCGCTGATTTTTATCTGGTCGGTGTAGGATGCGATGCGGGCAAAAAAGATGTCACTGATGTCCGCTCTGAGCGAGAATCCGTCTTTGGTGAAGACGATGTTGGAAAAATCGTCCTGCAGTCTGTTGCGCAGATATTCGCTGTCCTTCAGGATCGTAAAACGCAGAGTCCTGCTTTTGCCGGAAGAAAAGGAATCGTTGCTTTCGGCGATATGTTCCAGGATCTTTTCCCGCGGGATGAGGATATCGTTATCCTGATCGCTCAGAACGGTATCGAGGATGTTGTCGAAGCGGGTATGATAGATCTTTCCGTTCTCCGGATAATGGTAATAGAGGTAATAGAAGTCGTTCTGACGGTGGAGGAACGCAGGAGCGATCCTTTCCGGTTTCCGTCCTTTCCGTTGGATGTCCAGCATCTTCCCGCTGCGCAGAGCTTCCAGAACGTCTTCCATGCGGTGGATGAAATTGCGGTCGCTGTGGCTTCCGTGATACTCCAGCTCCTCCAGCTGTTTCTGTTCGTAGATCGAGACGAAGGAATACATCTTTTCACAGGCCTCATTGAGAAAACGTTCGTCCAGGTTTTTCAGCGAGTGCAGAGAATCGCAGATGATCTTGACCTCCGACAGGGAGAAAGGGGATTCGCTGAGATAATAGGCTCCGTCATATTCCACGCTGATCCCGAAACCTTCCAGAACTTTCAGATCGTCGTACAGCGTCTTCCGGTCGACGGAAGGGATCCCCGCTTCGGAAAGCCTCGAGGCGATCTCGTTCAGAGTCAGCTTATGGCTTGGATCCGAATATCTCCGCAGGATACGGATCAGTTCCAGCAGTCTTTTCTTATTCATGGCTTTATTATATCATGTGTCCAAAAATTCGGACATCACATTCTCCGCAAAGAACTATCATGGGATCAGGAGGACAGAAAGATGAAAACGATTCTGAAGAACTGCTGGCTGATGATGATCGCCTGGAGCCTGATCCTGAATTCTCACGCCATGATCGCTGCAGGAATGGCGATATGCGCATGTATCCTGCTGATCCTTTCACTGAAGGAAGTGAATTACTGGCGCGTCTGTTCCGTAGGCATGTTTCTGTATGCGGGGTGTCTGATCACGCTGCTTGCCGGAAGTATTCCATACTATTTCCCCGAACTGTACATCTTCCTTTCGGCAGCCTGTCTGAACGCCGCTCTCTTGCATGAACATCTGCAGGATCTGAAAAAGAGAAGACTGGTCGGACTTCTTCTGGTGATCCTCTCCTGCTTCGCTATCCTCTCGGTCCTGATCGTCTTTTTACCGGAAGAACCGTACCTTCTCTTTACGAAGAAGAATCTGTTCCGGATGGGAGGTCTCATCTTTCTGCCGTACCTCATACCGGCATTGGCCGTCCTGATGCATCGGATCATCCGGGAAGCTCTTGCCGGATATGAAAAAAGGATCACTGTGTGATCCTTTTAAAATGCTTCAACTTCCCGTTTCAGAACGGATACGATCTGATCCTGCGGGATCGTACGGACGATCTTTCCTTTCTTGAACAGGACGGCGCTGTCTTTTCCTCCCGCAACGCCGATATCCGCCCGGGACGCTTCCTGCGGTCCGTTGACCGGACAGCCCATGATAGCGACCGTAACGTCTTTGTCGACGGTATCGAGCCATTCTTCCATTTCCTTCACGATCGGCAGCATGTCGTACTGGATCCTTCCGCAGGTCGGACAGGAGATGAGATTGGCGACGTTTCTGCGTAATCCACATGCCCGCAGCAGCTTCTTGGCGACCCGGATCTCTTCGATCGGATCATCGGATACGGAGATGCGGATCGTATCCCCGATCCCGTCCAGGAGAAGGTTTCCCAGGGCCAGGGAAGACTTGATCGTCGAATTCAGGAGCCCTCCGGCTTCCGTCACCCCCAGATGCAGGGGATAGGGGAATGTCTGCGATGCCAGACGGTAGGCCTTGATGCACTCGAGTGGATCGGACGATTTGAAAGAGAGACACACGTCATGGAAGTCCATCTCTTCCAGGATGCGCAGATGGTCCTTTGCGGATTCGATCATCGCTTCCTCGGAATGGCTGTACTTCCGGTTGAGACTTCCGGCATTGATCCCGATCCGGATCGGGATATGTTTTTCCTTGCACAGCGTTACGATCTCTCTGATCTTCGTCTCATCCTCGATGTTTCCGGGATTGAGTCTGATCTTATCCGTCCCCTGACGTATGGCTTCCAGAGCGAAATCCGGATTGAAATGAATGTCACAGACCAGAGGGATACGGATCTGTTTCTTGATCTGCGAAACGGCTCTGGCATCTTCCATGTCGAGGATCGCAACGCGGATGATCTCGCATCCGGCATCTTCCAGTCTTCTGATCTGTGCTACGGTAGCTTCTATATCTTTGGTTCTGGTGTTGGTCATGGACTGGATCACGACTCTGTCCTGTCCGCCGATCCGCACACCGCCGACGTCGATCGGCCTTGTCTGCATTCTGTTCATAAGCCCATTATAAAACAAAACCCTCAGATTTGTTTCTCGAGGGCTTTGATCACTTCATCGACTTTGCTGTCATCGCCGTTTCTGATGGCATTTTTGACGCAGTGATCGATGTGGTTCTTCAGGATCAGATTGTTCGTCTTCTTCAGCAAGGCGCGGGTCGCCATCAGCTGATCGGAAATATCCAGACAGTAGCGGTCTTCGTCGATCATCCGGATGACTCCTTCCAGCTGTCCTTTTGCGATGTTGAGATATTTCTTCAGCAGTTCGTGATCTTTACTCATTTTCGATCTTTGTGACGGTGTAGCCGGCGTTGCTGATCGCATCGATGATCTGCTCGTCACTCAGGGCCGTATCCTTCAGGAAGGCTTTTCCTTCTTCCAGAGAGACGACAGCATCTGCTCCCAGCTGCGTCAGGGCATCGGTGACGTGCTTGACACAGTGCTGGCACATCATGCCGTCGATCGTAACAGTCTTGTTCATTTTCTTGATTTCCTCCTTCTTTACTGAATTGATCCTCAGAGCGTTGCTCAGGACAAATATGGAACTGATCGACATCGTGGCTGCTCCGATCATCGGATTCAGAGACAGTCCGAACGGTTTATACAGGGCTCCCGCCGCGACCGGAATGAAGATCGCATTGTAGAACAGAGCCCAGAAGAGATTCTGTTTGATGATCCGCATCGTGTTTGCCGCCAGGTCGTAAAGGAACGAAACATCCAGTATGGAGTTGGTCATCAGAACGACATCCGAAGTGGCATAGGCGATATCGGTCCCGTTGGCGACCGAGAAAGAGACGTCTGCACTGGAGAGGGCAATCGCGTCGTTCACGCCGTCTCCGACCATCGCGACTTTTCCATGTTCCTTTTTCTCCAGGACGACCCTGTTCTTATCCTGCGGAGTAACGGATGAAAGGTACTCGTCGATCTTCAGCTTAGCGGCGATGTTTTTCGCCGTCAGATCGTTGTCCCCCGTACACATGATCGGGGTGATCCCGCGTTTCTTCAGGGAGGCGATCGCACTGATCGAAGTATCCTTCAGGACGTCCGCAAGAAAGACGATGCCCAGCAATCTGTCGTTTCTTCCTACGAGGATGAACGAATAGTTGTTGGCGAGGGCTTCCTTCAGATCCGCTTCATCGAGTCTGACATATTTCTCTGCCAGTTTTCTGTTTCCGGCAAAGTAGACGTCCCCGTCCAGATGGGCGAGAAGTCCTTCCGCAGAGATCTGTTCGATGTCGTCGAAACGCATCTTTCCGTCCGGATAGGCTTCCAGTACGGCTTTGGCGATCGGATGGGTCGAAGACTTCTCCATGGAGGAAAGGACTTCGATGAATTCCGGATCGTACTGCTTCATGCCGACGATCTCCAGCTTGTTCTTAGTGAGAGTACCGGTCTTGTCCAGGACGACGTATTTCAGGCTTCCCGCAACTTCCAGGATCTCCGGATTCTTGATCAGGACGCCGTTTCTGGCGGCATTTCCCGTTGCCACCATGACAGCGGCGGGAGTAGCCAGTCCGAGCGCACACGGACAGGAGATCACCAGAACGGACAGTGCGAAGTTCAACGCTTTTTCCAGATCGTGGGATGCGATCATCCATACCGCAAATGTCAGCAGCGAGATGCCGATCACCGTGAAGACAAAATAATTGGATACGGTATCCGCAAAGCGCTCTACCGGGATCTTGGACATCGTCGCCTGCTTGGTCAGGGAGATGATCTTGGAAAGAGTTGTCTGAGCGGCATTGCGGCTGACCTTTACCCGGATCTCTCCGGACATGTTTACGGTACCGCCGATGACCTCATCTCCGGCGTTCTTGTTTTGAGGCAGCGACTCCCCGGTGATCATCGATTCGTCGACCTGTGAGATGCCGGAAAGGACCACGCCGTCCTGAGGGATCGATTCCCCCGGGCGTACGAGCACGATGTCGTTCATTTTCAGATCGTCGATCGGTATGATCGAGATCTCCTCATCCTTTACCAGATTCGCCTGCATCGGGATCAGCGTCGCCAGACCGCGGATGGTCTTGGCCGCCTTTTTCTTGTTGCTTCCTTCGATATACTTGCCGATCGAGACGATGACGACGATCATCGCCGCCGTTTCGAAGTAGAGATGATAACTATGATCATTGTTGAACAGGACATACAGGGAATAGATGTAGGATACCGAAGAGGAGAGGGAGACCAGAGAGTCCATGTTGGGACTCAGATGGAACAGGGAACGGAATCCCGAACGGTAATAGTGACTGTTCAGGATCAGTACGACCGTACAGAGGATCCACTGGATGTATCTTCCGTATTCCGGAATGTGAAGTCCGAACATGTGGCCCATGGAAAAGACCATCAGGATCAGGATCAGGATGACGGAAACATACATGACGATCTTTCCGGTATCCGGACCGCTGTTTTTATGTATTACCAGTTCATATCCCGCATCGGCGACGGCTTTTGCGAGCTTTTCTTCGCTGACTCTGCCTTCATCAAAGGTCACGAGAGCTTCATTTTCCAGAAGGTTGACCTTGCAGTCGCTGACGCCTTCCGTGTTTTTCAGAGCCTTTTCCACATTGCCTTTGCAGATGACACAGGTCATCCCTTTGACTTCATATGTTTTTTCCATCTATATACCCCCCTAGGGTGTATTTATTCTAACATGATTCTGTCCGAGAAACAATAAAGGTTATAATATTATTACATGAGCTGTCCCTTATACATAAGAAGCGTATACAGTCTGCTTTCGTCGATGTGTTCCGTGGAAAGTGTCGTTTCACTCGCTAAGAAATACGGATACACATCCCTGGCGATCAGCGATCACAATGTGCTGTCCGGAGCGATGGCTTTTAAGAAAGCCTGCGAGAAGGCGGGGATCCATCCGGTCTACGGACTGGAAGTGACGGTACAGGCGGAAGACATGGATCATGATGTTCTGCTGTATGCGAAAGATGATGAAGGATTTGCGAATCTGATGAAACTGTCCAGCCTGATCTGTACAGGCAGCGCACAGAACGTTGATCCCGATACTCTGAAACAGTATCTCGACCACAACTTCGTCTGTCTGCTTTCCGACGATATGCCTCTGACTTCTGCCGTGGACAGGGGACTCGATCCTTTTCCTGTCCTGCAGAAACAGAAGGAACTGTTCGGAGACTATGCTGTCGCCCTGACGGATCACGATATTGCGATCAATGCCCAAAGAGACCGGAAACTGAAACAGATCCTGAAAGAATACGGCATCCTGACTTTCGCATTGAACCGGACATACTACCTGTTCCGTGACGACGTTCAGGACTACAATGTCCTGAAATGCATCCGGGACAAGAAGACCGTCAAAGAGGTCAGTGAAACCCTGGACAGCGGCAGATATCTTCTGCAGAAAGAGGAATACGATATCTTATACGATCCGGAAGACCTGATCAATGCCGACCTGATCGCTTCCCAATGCAACGTCCGCATGGAATTCCGGACCTCGCTTCCGCAATATCACAACAAAAACGGGATCTCTTCCCGCGATTATCTCGTCTCCCTTTGCCGGGAGGGACTGAGGCGGCGTCTGAAAAACAATATCACCGACGTCTACAGACAGAGATTGGAATATGAACTCGACGTCATCCTGAAGATGCATTTCGAAGACTATTTCCTGATCGTCTACGACTTTATCCTGTACGCCAAAAAAAACGGCATCCTGGTCGGTCCGGGAAGGGGATCGGCTGCAGGATCCCTGGTTTCATACTGCCTGGGCATTACGGAGATCGATCCGATCCGTTACGGTCTCATCTTCGAACGTTTCCTCAACCCGGAAAGGATCTCCATGCCGGATATCGATACCGATTTTCCGGATGACCGCAGAGACGAAGTCATCGCCTATGTCAAGGAACGCTACGGCAGCGAGCACGTCGGACACATCATCACCTACGGCACCCTGAAAGCCAAACAGGTCCTGAGGGACGTCGGCAGAGCCCTGGAATATCCCAACCGGGAGATCGACGCGATCTGCAAACTGATCCCGAACGTCGTCAACATGGATCTGCAGAAGGCGTACGACACGATCCCGCTGTTTGCCCAGCGCATCGAAGCCGATGAACGCAACCGTAAACTCTATCGGATCGCCCGGAAACTGGAATTCAATCCAAGGCATGAATCGACTCATGCCGCCGGCATCGTCATGTCTTCCAAACCTTTGGACGAAGTCGTTCCTGTGATCCGCATCGAATCGGATCTGGATTCCACCCAATACACCATGGAACATCTGGAAGAACTGGGTCTCATCAAGATGGATTTCCTCGGCCTGCGCAATCTGGGCATCATTTCCGAGATCGTCCGGGATATCAATCAGAACGAGGAATTCGACATCCGCAGCATTCCACTCGATGATCCGAAGACCTTCGAACTGATCGACAGCGTCAATGTCCTGGGAGTCTTTCAGCTGGAATCCTCCGGCATGCGCAACCTCATCCGCAAGATGAAACCGAAGAACTTCGAAGAGATCGGAATGACGATCGCCCTGTTCAGACCCGGTCCGATGAAAAACATCCCGGTCTTTCTGGAAAACAGGGCCCATCCCGAGAGGATCGCATACATCCATCCGAATCTGAAACCGATCCTGGAAGAGACTTACGGCATCATCGTCTACCAGGAACAGATCATCAATATCGCCAGGGTCATGGCGGGATTTACCTACGGCAAAGCGGACATCCTGCGGAAGGCCATGTCCAAGAAGAAACTCAGTGAACTGGAAAAACTGTATTCCGATTTCATCAACGGCTGTCTCTCTCGCGGCTATGATCGACAGACCGCAGAAGAAGTCTATTCGCTGATCCTGGAATTTGCGAATTACGGTTTCAACAAGTCCCATTCCGTGGCCTACGCCCTGGTGGCCTATCAGTTGGCATATCTCAAGGCGAACTATCCGCTGTATTTTTATAAAGCCCTGCTCAACGGTGTCACCGGTTCCCAGAGCAAGACCTACGACTATATCTCGGAGTGTCTCAATATCCATCAGAAAGTAAAAGGGATCTCCCTGAACGGATCGGAACTGGACTACATCATCCGCGACAATGCGATCGTCATGCCATTCGGCATCTGCAAGGACGTCGGTGCGATCTCCGCCCAGAAGATCACGAAGGAGCGGGAGGACAACGGTCCGTTCCGGGACTACGTAGATGCGGTGAGAAGGCTGACCAATGCCGGAGTGGAACGCAATGTCCTGGAGAATCTCATCTATGCGGGAGCTTTCGATGAATTCGGACACACCCGTCATACGATGACCCACGCGCTGGACAACGTCATCATGTATGCCAACGCGCACAAAGGGGAACTGTCCCTGATGGAAGACTATGACGATTCCCCGATCATCGAGGAAAAGAAGGATGACAACATGGTCCTGGCAGAGAACGAGAAGAACGTTCTGGGATTCTATTTCACGTTCAATCCGATCACCGCGGTCAAGAAAAAATACAATATCGATACGGATAATCTGTATAATTTATCTGTAAGTACAGGCAATATCAGAGGATTCGGACTGATCAAGCGGGTCAAGTCCCTGCGGACAAAAAAAGGGGACATGATGGCCTTCGTGGATCTGGTGGACGACAAGGGAGGTCTCTCTCTGGCTGTCATGCCGAATCTGTATTCCCGCTATGCGGCGGAACTGATCAAGGGGAAATACGTTCTGTTCGAAGGAAAGATGGAGAGGGAAGCTTCCTGTCTGGCCAGAACCATTCAGATCATTTAGGAGGTAAGAGATGAGAATACTGATCGTTGATGATGAAGTAAAGATACGCGAAGTCGTTTCCGAATACGCGAAGGCATCCGATTATCTCTGTGATCAGGCCAGCAACGGCCAGGAAGCGGTCGAGAAGGTCCGCAGTGAGAACTACGACTGTGTCATCCTGGATATCATGATGCCGGAACTGGACGGTTTTTCCGCCTGCCGCAAGATCAAGGCGATCCGGGATGTTCCGATCATCATGCTCTCGGCAAGACAGGAGGAAGAAGACAAGCTCTTCTCTTTCGAAATGGGCGTCGATGACTATGTCACCAAACCGTTTTCTCCCAAAGAACTGATGGCCAGGATCAAGGCGGTCTGTGAACGCTACAATGTCCGGCAGAACGAAAGGTATGTCTTTGACGGGCTGATCATCGACGTCGACGGACGCAGCGTGACCGCTGACGGCGAAAAGGTGACGCTCACGCCAAAAGAACTGGATCTGCTGATCTATATGGTCGAAAATAAAAACATCGCTCTGGGCAGGGATAAACTGCTTTCTGCCGTATGGGAGACGGACTACTACGAAGACGACCGGACGATCGATACGCATATCAAGATGCTGAGAAAGGATCTGGGCAAATATGCGGATCACATCGTCACGGTGAGAGGCATGGGGTACAAGTTTGAAGTTTAATTTCAAGGGCATCCGGTTTTCTACCTGGCTCTACTTCCTGGGTTTTTCCCTGTCTACGATGATCCTTCTGGGATTCCTTTTGCTCGTGCTGATCAAACCTTATTACCGCAACGACCGCATCCGGACCATCGACAACATTTCCGATACCATCGAGACCCTTCTGTTAAAGAATGACGTGACGCAGAAAGACGTGGATTCCGTCGCCCGTACGGTGATCGGAAACAACGTCTGCGCGATCATCTTCAACGAGAACGGCGATGACATCTACTATCCGCCTGATTCACTTGGCCAGCTGTGCATGCTGGACAAGCCGATCACGATCGGCGAACAGACGGTCATCCTGCGCCAGGATCCGGAAGCCTTCCTGGAGATGATCCGGGATCAGAATCCTTTCTCCATGACGCTGAATTCCCAGCCAACCAATACGGAAACGCTGCTCTATGGCAAGCGCATCCGAACCAAGCTGGCCAATTACTATCTTGTCCTGAATACTCCGCTGGAACCGGTGGAATCCTATATCGATTTCATTCTCAACCAGTATGTCTATATCGCCGTGATCGTCATCGCGATCTCGGTCATCCTTGCCTATTTCCTTGCGCGAAGGATCTCCCGGCCGATCATCCGGATGAAAGATGAAGCTAATAAGCTGGCACAGGGGGATTACGACGTCCATTTCGAGACCGAATCCTTTTCCGAGATCAACGATCTGGCGACAACGCTGGACGATGCGACCGAAAAGCTTTCCAAGGTAAATGATCTGCGCAAGGATCTGGTCGCAAACGTCTCTCACGATATCAAGACACCGCTGACGATGATCCGCGCCTATGCGGAAATGATCAAGGATATCTCCGGAGACGATCCGCAGAAACGGAACGAACATCTCGACGTCATCCTTCAGGAAACGGAATATCTGGACAAGCTGGTCGGAGACATGTCCCAGCTTTCCAAGCTGCAGTCGGGAGTGATCGAGGTCAACAAGGCCAACTTCGATCTCAAGAACTGTACCAACAACGTCGTACTGCTGCTTTCCAGTGCGATCAACGAGAAGAATATCCGTCTCGTCCTCGATCTGGACGACAGCACCGTCTATGCCGATGAGATCAAACTGTCTCAGGTCATCTACAACTTCCTGTCCAATGCCCTGAAATACTCCGATGACGATACGAAGATCACGATCCGAATCCGTGACGATGAAGAGAAAGTCCGTCTGGAAGTGAGCGATCAGGGCAACGGAATATCGGAAGAAGCGCTTCCTTACATCTGGGACCGCTACTACAAAGTGGATAAGAACTTCAACCGTTCCGTCAATTCCACCGGTCTCGGACTGGCCATCGCCAAAGCGATCCTGGAGGCCCACAAGGCCCGCTACGGCGTGGAATCACAGCTTGGCAAGGGTTCGACCTTCTGGTTCGAACTGTCGAAGGATTACGATGAAGAGAACTGACTATCTGAAAGGGATCGGCTGTGAATTCCTTCAGGATGACAACCTGTACAAGATCAATACGGACACGGTATCCCTGGGAATGTTTCTGGATCCCATGATCCGAAAGTCCGTTCTGGATATCGGGACCAATACCGGCGCACTGCTTCTGTATGCCCTGCATCAGGGGGCAGACAAGCTGATCGGGGTCGATATCCATGAGGATGCGCTGCAGATCGCCGGACAGAACCTGAAACGGTACGCCGGAAACTATCAGCTGATCTGTCAGAAGATCCAGGAAGTTCAGATCGACCCGGTCGATGTCATCGTCTGCAACCCTCCGTTCTTTGAGATGAACAATGTCACGGAAGACGGGTATTTCAAAGAAGCCATGTTCGAAGAGAGCCTTCCTCCCGAAGAACTGTTTCTCAGCTTCCGCAGACTGCTGAAAGACAACGGAGAGATCTATCTGATCTACCAGGCGGACCGTTTCCCGGAACTCTATGAACTGTGTCTGAAACACCGGCTGAAGATCATGAAGATGCAGTACGTGCACGACATCTCTTCACCTCACGCCCTGCGGGTGCTGCTGAAACTGAAGATCGGAAAGATGTCGAAGCTCAAAGTGAAGAATCCCGTTCTGATCGATGCGGGAGAGATCCTCGATTACAAAAAACTGCGGTAAGTACTTATTGAAATCAAAAGACTTATCTGTTATGATATATGCGTTGTAGTCCCTCCTTAGAGGGGATTATAACCGCTCAGAGAAGGTTTCAAGCATCTTCGGATCACCTTAATGGCGAGTCTGAATCTAAATGAAGGAGGTGCACTATGTACGCAATTATCGAAACCGGCGGCAAGCAGCTGAAGGTCGAAGAAGGTCAGACGATCTATGTCGAGAAGCTCGATGTGGAAGAAGGTCAGAACTATACCTTCGACAAAGTCGTAGCCGTCGAGAATGGTGGATTGACTTTGGGTACTCCGTATGTCGAGGGTGCCAAGGTCACCTGCAAAGTCGAAAAGCAGGGTAAGGGCAAGAAAATCACGATCTTCAAATACAAACAGAAGACCGGCTCTACCAGACGCAAGCAGGGTCATCGTCAGCCATACACGAAATTAACTGTCGAAAAGATCGCATAAGATGATCAGGGCTGTATTTGAAGCAAAAGATGACAGATACCTGTCGCTGGATGTGCGCGGACACGCGCTGTCCGACGATTACGGAAAGGATCTCATCTGCGCTTCGGTAAGTTCCATTATGTTCGGCTTCATGAACGCGCTGGATGCGCTGGAAGAAGAAGTCGATATCCGACAGACGGATGACACGATCACAGTCGTGAACCGAAGTGATTCGGAAACGGTTCAGAACTATTTCGAACTTGTGATCATGCAGCTGAAAACGATTGAAGCATCCTACGGGAACTTCATTAGAGTAGAAAGGAAGTAAAACACATGAAATATGTATTAGATATTCAGTTCTTCGCTTCTAAAAAAGGTGTAGGTTCGACCAAGAACGGACGTGACTCTGAGTCAAAACGTTTAGGTGCGAAACTGGCAGACGGTCAGTTTGCGACTGCCGGCTCCATCATCTACCGTCAGAGAGGAACGAAGATCCATCCCGGCACGAATGTCAAGAAGGGCGGAGATGATACGCTGTTCTGTCTGATCGACGGTGTTGTCAAGTATGAACACCTCGGCAAGAACAGGAAAAAGGTATCGGTATATCCTGTAGCTTAACAGAGACTTAAAGCCCTTCAGGGGCTTTTTTATTCGAACATGCAATTCATAGACAAGGTAAAACTGAAACTCAAGGCTGGCAACGGCGGCAATGGCATTGTCGCCTTTAAGCGTGAGAAATACAATCCTCTGGGAGGTCCTTCCGGAGGAGACGGAGGGAACGGCGGTTCGATCATCTTCAAGGTCGATACCAACAAGTCCACTCTGCTGGATTTGCGCTATGCGAAGATGATCCGTGCGGAAGACGGAGAGAACGGAAAAGGCAACAACATGTACGGAGCTTCCCGGGACGACGTCATCGTGAAAGTCCCTCTGGGAACGATCGTCAGAGATCTCGATACCGATGAGATCGTCGCGGATCTGAACACCCTGGATGCCGAAGCGGTCATCTGTCAGGGCGGCAAAGGCGGAAAAGGGAACTACCATTTCAAGTCTTCCCGCAACAACGCCCCGGATCACTGTACCCTGGGTACGCCCGGTCAGGAACGCAACGTCCTGGTGGAACTGAAACTGCTGGCGGACGTCGGACTGGTCGGTCTTCCGTCCGTAGGCAAGTCGACGCTGCTTTCCGTCGTCTCCAACGCGAAACCGGAGATCGCCGACTACCCGTTCACGACATTGAAGCCGCAGCTGGGAATGGTCAAGATCGATGATTCCTCCTTTGTCATGGCGGATCTTCCGGGGCTGATCGAAGGCGCATCGGAAGGAAAGGGACTCGGTCACGAATTCCTGAAACACATCGAGCGCTGCCGTCTGATCCTGCACGTTCTGGACATGGGCAGAAAAGATCCGATCAGCGACTACGAAGTCATCAACGAAGAACTCAAGCGCTATCCGGGCAATCTGGAGACCAGACCGCAGATCGTCATCGCCAACAAGATGGATCTCGATCCGGCAGAGGAGAATCTGAGAAGATTCAAGGAGAAATTCCCGGAACTGGAAGTCTTCGAGACCGTCACCCTGATCAACGAAGGTCTGAGACCGGTCCTGTATCGGGCGAAGGACATGCTGAAGGAACTGCCTCAGTTCCCGCTGTACGATACCTCCAAGACCGATGCGAAAGTCCTGTACACCTACGAGGAACCGCAGCCGTTCACCATCTACAACGAAGGAAACGGCATCTGGAGAGTGGAAGGGGAAAAAGTGGAACGTCTGTTCCGCAACACCGATTTCAAGGACGACGATTCGATCATGCGCTTCTCCAGGGCGATGTCCAGGATGAAACTGGATGATGCCCTCAGAGAGAAGGGATGCAGGAACGGAGACCGCGTCTTTATACAGGATTACAGTTTCGAATTCATGGATGAAGAAGATGAGTACTGATACTCATCTTTTTTCTATCTCCGCATCATTCCGTATCACTTGTTGTATAATTGAATTATGATTGGTTTTGTTAGAGGAACAGTTCATGCATACGGTCTGGATTACGTGCTGATCGACGTCAACGGAGTCGGCTACCGCATTAGTTTCTATCATCCGGAAAGCCTGTCTCTGGGCAAGGAAATGACGATCTATACCTACCAGAACGTCAGAGAAGATGAGATCAGCCTTTTTGGTTTCCTTTCTCTGCAGGAGTATGACCTGTTCGTCAAACTCATCTCCGTGAAAGGACTCGGACCCAAGATCGCTTCCGGGATCCTGTCCAGTGCTTCGGTAGATTCGATCATTACAGCGATCGAGACCCGTGACATCGACTTCATGCGCAGGATGCCCGGTGTCGGCAACAAGACCGCTTCCCAGATCATCCTCGATCTCAAGGGAAAACTGGTCGAAGTAGACAGGATCGACAACGATAAGCTGGTCGATGTTTCGGATGCGCTGAAACAGTTGGGATACAAGCCTGCGGAGATCAAAGGTGTTCTGAAGAAACTCGAAAAAGAAGACGGTTCAACAGAAGAGCTGATCAAGAAAGCTCTCTCGTTACTCATGAAGTAAAACTATGGAAGAAAACAAGATTTTATCTGCCGACAAACAAAGAGAAGATGACGATTCTAGCCTGAGACCCCAAAGTCTGAAAGAATACGTCGGACAAAGCGACCTGAAGGAGAACCTTGAGGTCTTTATCGCGGCTGCCAAGATGCGCGACGAAGCCCTGGACCATGTCCTTCTCTACGGTCCTCCGGGACTTGGCAAGACGACGATGGCATACATCCTGGCCAACGAAATGGGGACCAACATCAAGACGACGACCGGTCCAAGCATCGAAAAGACCGGTGACTTGGCTGCGATCCTTTCTTCCCTGCAGATGGGGGATGTGCTTTTCATCGATGAGATCCATCGTCTGCCGAAGATCGTGGAAGAAGTCCTTTATTCCGCAATGGAAGATTTCTACATCGATATCGTCGTCGGCAAGGACGAAGGCGCAAAGTCGATCCGTCTGGAACTGCCCCCGTTCACACTGGTCGGGGCAACCACCAGAGCAGGTGCGATCAGCGCTCCGCTCCGCGACCGTTTCGGCATTACATCCAAACTGAATTACTATACGGTAGATGAACTGGCTCAGATCGTCCGCAGGACATCGAAGGTCTTCTCCAGTTCGATCGACGAAGACGCGGTACATGAGATCGCCAAGCGTTCGCGCGGTACGCCGCGTATCGCCAACAGGCTGTTCCGCAGGGTCCGCGATTTCGCACAGGTCAGAAACAACGGGATTATCGATCTGAACATCGCCAAGGAAGCCCTGGAGAAACTGAAAGTGGATTCGCTTGGTCTGGATGATGTGGACGTCCGTTACCTGATGGGCATCATCGAACGGTTCAAGGGCGGACCGGTCGGCGTGGAAGCCATCGCCAGTGCGATCGGCGAAGAAACGGTCACCCTGGAAGACGTCTATGAGCCGTATCTGCTTCAGATCGGATTCATCAACCGTACTACCAGAGGCCGTGTCGTTACGGAAAAAGCCTATAAGCATTTGAACGTCAATTATGAACAGAAGCTTTTCTGAGAGACATCCTTTCGGAAAAACTCAGTGAATATCATTGAAATTAAAAATGATTCTATGCTAGAATGATGGAGCGTAAACGGAGGTAAGTATAAATGCCAAGAGATTTTGTGACATTCAAATGTACCGAATGCGGTGAGGAGACCTACTTCGGTTCCAGAAATAAGAAAAAACATCCTGAAAAGATGGAAATCAAGAAGTTCTGTCCTAAATGTAACAAAATGACTGTTCATAAGGAGAAAAAATAGGCTGACGCCTATTTTTCGTTAGTATGGATATCCGGACACTGGTATTAGGTCCCCTGCAGACAAATACCTATCTTCTGAAACAGGGGCATGATGTCATTCTGATCGATCCTGCCAGCAAGCCTGAAAAACTGATCGGTATTCTGGAAGGAGACGATCTCCGGGCGATCCTGCTGACTCACGGTCATTTTGATCACATCAAGGCGGTCGACGGCCTGTACGAGCATTTTCACTGTCCGGTCTATCTGCACCCGGATGATGAAGAACTAGCCAGAGACAAATCGAGCGGATCTTCCTTCGGATTGGTCTCCTATCTCAGCTGTCCGACCGTGCCTCTGAAGGAGGGACCTATGCGGATCGGACCGTTCGAATTCGAAACGGTATTTACACCGGGTCATACGAAAGGGTCCGTCGTCTATGTGTTCGACGACGTCATCTTCAGCGGCGATACTCTTTTCCGCGGTTCTGTCGGAAGAACGGATCTGGAAGGAGGAGATGCTTCGCAGCTGCGGGCATCCCTGCGCTGGTTTTCATCTCTGGACAGAGATTACCGCATCCTGCCCGGACATGACGGACCTTCCACCTTGTCCGAAGAACTGATCTACAATCCTTATCTCAACTGAAAACTCATGAAAATGAGTTTTTTTATAGGAATTCTTCTTTCTTCGTTGAATAAAGAGATGAAGGAGGAGAAATGGAGGAGAGACTGATCGCACTGCTGAGACTGGCTTTGAAATACAACGCGACGGATATCCATTTCATGATGCGCTATCAGGAAGTGAGTATCGAGATGCGTATCGACGGATCGTGCCGGAAAGTAAAAGGAAAGTTCGAAGACTATAAACTGATACGCTACCTGCAGTATCTGGCAAACCTGGATGTCGGGAACATCCTGACGCCGCAGACGGGACAGTTTGAAATGGAAGTGGATGGAAATCTGCTTTCCCTGCGTTTTGCGGTGATAAACAAACTGAACTACACCAACGGCGTACTGCGGATCCTGAATTCAAGGCTGAAGATCACGGCAGATCAACTGTCTTCATCCGACGCTCAGAACCGCTATTTCCGTTCTCTTCTGCGAAAGAACTGCGGACTGGTGATCTTTTCCGGTCCGACCGGTTCCGGGAAAACGACGACGCTGTATTCGCTGCTTGCGGGGGTCAAAAAGAAGAAGATCTATTCGATCGAGGATCCGATCGAAGTCTATCAGGACAATCTCATTCAGCTGTCCGTCAACGAAACGATGGGTTTCGACTATGCGGCAGGAGTGCAGCAGATCCTGAGGCACGACCCGGATATCATCATGATCGGTGAGATCCGGGATGAGAAAGCCGCCAAGATCGCTGTCGTTGCCGCAAATACCGGTCACCTGGTCCTGACAAGCATCCACGCTTCGAAGGCATCCGGCGTGATCTCCAGGATGAATGAACTCGGTGTCAATGAGGACCATCTCTATGAGAACCTTCTCTGTATTTCGAATCAGAGACTGTTCACGAACCGGAAGACCGGAAAGAAACTTGTCCTATACGAGATCATGGATACGGAAGAGGTCGCTTTCTACCGTCAGAATCACAGGAATTCCGAAGGTTTCTGCAGCATCGAGAAACAGATCGAAAAGGGGATCGCCGATGGCATTCTGGAAAAAGATCTTCTTTGAAGAGAGGTTTTCCATGGAAGACATGATCTATCTTTCCAGACTGCTGGATACCTCGCTCCCGTTGAACGAGTGTCTGATGCTGATCGAGACCAGAAGAAACAAGGCACTGATCCTCAAAACGAAAGAGAGGCTGAATGCAGGGGAACCGATCGAAGAGATCGTGAAAAGCTACCTGCCTAAGCGGATGGAATCGTATGTTCTGGCATTGCTGAACTCTTTGCCGTTTTCCAAGGCACTTTCACTGTCACTGGGCTTTCTGGAAGACAGAGAGAAACAGGGAGGCGAACTGCTGCGGGCGATCGCCTATCCCTGCCTTCTGCTGTTTCTGACAGTCACGGCCTTGTATCTTTTTGATCTGTACGGGATCGATTCGATCTTTGCGCTGTTCAGATCCCTGGAAAGCGACATGTCGTTCTATGACGATCTGCGTCTGATCTTCCGAATCGCCGTCAGGGTACTGTATTGTTCCGTTGCGCTCATTGCGGTTGCGGTCCTGATCGGAAGCAGACCGAAGAATCTTGTGATGCTGTACATCTTTCTCTCCCGCCATTTCCCGAATTCATTGCTGAACATAAGCTGTTCTGCGGAGTTTATGTCCTTTCTGCTGATCTGTATCAGAAACGGTTTCCATACGAAAGAATCGCTGGATCTTCTGAAAAACATGAAGAAGAGACCGATCATTTCCTTTCTGGCTTTCCATCTGGATGAAAAGCTGATGGAAGGAGAGACGTTGAAGGAGGCTGTCAGACAGAACTATTATGATTCCGCGCTGATCAGATTCATCAAGATCGCCAACTATACCGGCGATTTCGGCGATGTGATCGGCTCTTATGTTCAGCTCAGTACAAAGAGAGTCAACGCCAGACTGAAGAAGTATACGCTGACTCTGCAGCTGTTTACCTACGCTCTTATCGGCATGATCATCATCTTCATCTACCGGATACTGTTCATGCCGATGCAGGCGATCGCAATCTTCTGACAGGAGGAAAGAATGAATAAAAAAGGTTTTACACTGCTGGAGATGGTCGTCGTTGTGATCATCATTTCCATACTGCTTCTGCTGACGATCCCGAACGTTTCACGGGTCATCCGTTCCGTCGATTCCAAAGCCTGTCAGGCTCTGACAAAAGTCGTCGATTCCGCGATCATTCAGTTCAAACTGGATTACGGAACCGACCCCAATTCGCTCAGCGACCTGGTCAACGGCGGATATCTCGAGGAGAGCCAGACAAAGTGTTCGGACGGAACAGCACTTTCGATCTCGGATGGCCACTGTGTTGCGCATTGAGAAAAGGGGCTTTACGGTGCCGGAACTGCTTCTGAGCATCATCATTCTCGGCATGATGTCTCTGCTGGCGACAGGACGCTATACGCACCCTGATCCCGAACACATCTACTTCATGAACGATTATCTGCTTCGTCAGTCTCAAGCCATGACCCGGAGAGTTTCCTGTTTCTATGAAAAGGGGATCACTTTCAATTCGATGGGACATGTAAACATGGGAATGACGCTGCATTTCGGCGCTCACGAGATCATCGTTCATCTGGGGAACGGCTATGCGACGGCACAGTAAAGGTTTCGTTCTGATCGACAGTCTGGTAGCCGTCTTTCTGATCACCTGCATCTGTTCGATATGCTTTTCGCTCTATCGGTCGCAGGAACGCTACAGAGAGGGATATGAACGATACCGGAAACTGTCGGATCTTCATTACGAGGAGATCTACCGTTCCCTGGAGGAATGCACGGGGTGTTCGCTGAGTGAATCTGACTAGAACTCTGTGCGGATTGTTTATTATCCTCAACCTTCTTCCGCTGAGTACGAGCGCTTTCGCTTATGTCGCAAGGATCCGCTTTGACTACGACGAGATCAACGACGAGATCGCCCTGTGTCAGCTGAGGGAGGATCTTCTGATCAGTTACGACATGAGGTTTTCGCAGGATGCACTTTCTTTCCGGTACGAAGGAGAGGAGTTCCGGCTCTCGGAAGTCAACGGGAACCTGTTGCTGCAGCCGGGGACGCAGATCTTCCTGCACGGCATCGAGGATCTGTACTTTGAAAAGAGGGGAGAAATGATCTATGTCCTGTATTCGAGAAACGGCAGAAGATATGAACGGATCATTGCGGGGAAAGGGATTTATCTCGCTGACTTTTCTGATTGTACTGAGCCTGGTGATGAGTATCATGGCGGCGAAGATCGACCATCTGAACAAGGCGAATGAGGTTTATCTCAATCTGAAAGAATTTGAGAACGTATTCGAGAAAGAAGCGAGAGTGATCACGAAAGCAAAATGCATACTGCTGAAAGAACAGGAACTGACTGATTTCAGTGCTGGAAACATGGATGTCAGAGTCTATCGAAATGGGGATGGGTATGAACTCTATTTCGATGGATATGTCCTTGTCCTCGCGGTCTATGAAAAACAGATCGTCGATTTCGAAATGAAAAGATATGGATCATTTTGAGAAAACGGGATCGGTATAATACAATAGAAACGTAAAAGAGGAAACAGATATGATAAACTGCACAGAAATCAAACCCGGCCAGTGCTTTACCTGGGAAAACGAACTGTATCAATGCATCGAGATCCAGCTGAACAAGACCGCGATGGCCAAGATGAAAGTCAAGGTCAAGGTGAAACAGCCAAGGACCGGTGTTGTAAAGGATCTTTCCCTGATCGGAAGCGATCAGGTCGGTGAAGCCAACATCGACAGACGCCCGATGCAGTTCCTGTATGATTCCGGTGATACGGAAGTATTCATGGATTCCGAAACGTTCGAACAGATCGAGATCCCGAAAGACAGGCTGGAATGGGAAGCGTATTTCCTTGTGCCGAATCTCGATGTCAGCATCATGCTGTACGAAGGGGAGGTCCTCGGCGTGACCCTGCCGGATAAAGTCGATCTGGAACTGACGGAGTGTGAACAGGCTGTTAAAGGGAATACCGCGACAAACGCGCTGAAAAACGCCGTGACCGAGACCGGTCTGCAGATCAAGGTCCCGCTGTTTATCGAACAGGGGGAACGGGTCACCGTTTCGACCGCGACCGGAAAGTATTCCGGCAGAGCATAAAAAAAGAGTTCGATAACGAACTCTTTTTTAATCCAGAAACTTTATCGTCGCCTTCTTGATTGCCTCAAACGACTGGCTGGAGAGATCGTGCTCGATCAGACAGGAATCCTCATACGCTGTCTTTTCGTCAACTCCTAGTTTCATGAGGACTCTGGCGATATATTCATGTCTTTCATACATCATCATAGCTACTTCTTTTCCTTTTTCACTCAGAATGATGTTGTTTTCTTCGATGCGGATGTAATCGTCTCTCTCCAGTTCTTTCAGGGCAATCGAGACAGTAGGTCTTGAGAAGCCGAGATAGTTGGCGATATCGATCGCTCTGACATTCTCCTTATCCAGCGAAATGATATGGATCGCTTCCAGATAGTTCTGTATAGTCTCGTCTCTTTTCATAGTCAATCCTTTAAAAGCTTTGCGATGCTGTTGGCAGCGATCGCTCCGTCATTGCAGGCGGTTACGACCTGTCTCAGATCCTTCCTGATACAGTCACCGGCTGCGTAGATGCCCGGGATCGCAGTCGACATATCTGCGTTCGCCAGAACATAGCCTCTCTCGTCGAGGATCGCCGGATCGAGGTACCCGGTGCAAGGATCGGCACCGATATACGGGAAGATCCCGGCACATTCGACCGTGCTCGTTTCTCCGGAGTCGACATTCCTGATCCTGAGACCGACGATCCGGTCGTTTTCGATCACCAGTTCATCCGGAAGATGTCTTGTGATGATCTCGATCTTCTGGTTCGCTTTGACTTTGTTTACGACAGTCGCATCCGCACGGAACACATCCCTGCGGACGATGATCGTAACCTTCGCGGCAATGGATGCCAGATAGAGAGCTTCCTCCAATGCGGAATTGCCTCCGCCAATGATCGCAATGTTCTTGTTGCGGTAGAAGAAACCGTCGCATACAGCACAATAGGAGATCCCTCTCCCGGTATATTCATCCGCATGAGGCAGGTCGAGAGTCCTTTCCTTCGTTCCGGTCGCAGCGATCACCGCTTTGCATAGATATTCGTCTCCGTTTTTGAGACGTACCGTCTTCATCTCGCCGGTTTCCGCGATCTCCGTCACTTCTCCGGAGATCAGTTTTGCACCGAATTTCTGTCCGTGTTCGGTCAGCTGTGTCGCGAGTTCCAGCCCGGATATGCTCTTGATACCGGGATAATTCTCTATTTCGTAAGTCTTGGACAGTTTTCCGCCGTTGACTTCTGCCTCGATGATCAGCACTTTCAGGTCTGCTCTGGAAGCGTAGATGGCAGCAGTCAGTCCGGCAGGCCCCGCACCGACGATCACGATATCAAATTGTTCTTTCATGTTGTTACCGCCTTTTTTTGAAATTATACCATGTAATCATTCATTTCCACATACCATTTGCCCCTGTCGTAGTACAGGTGTCTTACCCGGTTGGAAGAGAAGACGCAGGTGAATCTCGTGCCCGATCCGCCGACTTTCAGCGAAGCCCGAGGACAGATCTCCTTGATCTTGAGGATGGGTATCTTCCGGTTCTCTTCCCAGATCAGATACAGCGGTTTTACGTTTCCTCCCTTATCGTTCAGACAGATCACGTCTACATATTTTCGGATCATAGATCACCTCCCGACGTAGGAAGACGGAAACAGAACGTGGGCATCTCCCGCTTCCGAACCGGACAGTTCTGCATCTTCCAGAAGCCTCAGGGTAGATACGGAACGGTATCCGAACCTTCTGCGGATCTCCTCCAGAGCCTGTTCTTCCTTCTTCCGCCTTTCCTGACCTCCGTTTTCTTCCAGGAGGCTCATCTGTACCGTATCCTTTTCCGTACAAAGATGGCTGACGCTGACGCCGATCGAGCGGTAGGGAACGGAGAAATCACAGTTTCTTTCGAACAGTTCCACGCAGCAGTCGAAGATCGTCTTCCCGAGATCGCTGTTTTCCTTCAGGGTCATCTGCAGACTGCGTGTCTTCAGTCGGTTGTTGCGCAGCTGCAGACAGACTGTCCGGAAGTACAGTCCCTGTTCCCGCAGACGTGAACTGACGCTGTCGCTGAGCAATGTCAGGATCAGCTTAAGGTCATCCATGTCATACAGGTCGCGGACAGAGGTCATGGAGTTTCCGATCGAATGAACCTCATCGTTCTTTGCCCCGTAGCACTGTACGGGAGAATCGTCTTTTCCGTTCGCGTATCGCCATAGTGTGGAGCCCCATTTTCCCAGGATCTCATTCAGATATCCGGAGGGCTGACGGGCGATATCTCCGATCGTATAGATCGCATGGGAATGAAGCCGTTCAAGGGCGCTTCGTCCGACGAAGAGAAGATCTTCTGCGGGAAGATCGCTGACATCTTCGAGAGAACAGATCTGACAGTAACTGTCCTCTTTGGCAAGGTCGGAACCCAGTTTGGCATAGACCTTGTTGTCGGAGATCCCGATCGAGAGAGTCAGGCCGATCTCTTCTTTTACTCGACGCAGGATCCCGGAAACAATCGTACCGACATCTCCGAAATAACGGATGCTGGAAGTGACATCCAGCCAGCATTCATCCATTCCGAATGGTTCCACCAGGTCGGTGTATTCATAATACAGAGCGCGCACCCTGTCCGAAAAATAGGAATAGGAACTGTAATCGGGCTTGCGTATCACCAGTTCAGGACATTTCTTCAGTGCATCGCCGATCGTCTCCGCCGTCCTGACGCCTTTGCGTTTAGCGGGAACGTTCTTTGCGAGGATGATCCCGTGTCTGAGATCCGGGTCTCCCGCGACGGCCATCGGGACGTTCCTCAGGTCCGGATGATAAAGCATCTCTACGGAAGCGAAAAAACAGTTCAGGTCGCAATGCAGGATCACTCTCTTCATAGTTTCATTATACTTGAAAAAGAATCAAGTTCAATGAAAACTTGAATAAAAATCAAGTATTCCTTATAATGAAACCAAGAGGAAACTGTATGGAATTCAAGAAGAATCTGCGCTATCTGCGCAAAGTGAACCGGATGTCCCAGGACGAGCTGGCAGAGAGACTCGGATACAAGTCCTTTACGACAGTACAGAAGTGGGAGGACGGCACGGCATTTCCGCGTGTCAGCACCCTCAGCAGGATCGCCGATCTCTTTCATGTCGATGTCGATCATCTGCTGAATCTGAACATCCGTACCGAACAGGTCGCCGTTCCGATCCTGGGCGAAGTAAAGGCAGGATACGATCTCTATGCGAACGAGGATATCTACGGATATGAATACTGCGACAACCGGGAATACGGTCCTGGAGAGTACTTCTATCTGAAAGTGAAAGGGGATTCGATGATCGGATCGAGGATCGGTCCGGGCGATATCGTCTATGTCCGTAAACAGGACTATCTGGATGACGGAGATGTCGGAGTCTTCCTTCTGGAAAACAACGAAGTCACGATCAAAAAAGCGCTGTTCAGAAACGATGGGATCACTCTCCGGGCGGCCAATCCGGATTATCCCGATCGCCTCTTCCGACCGGATGAGATCCGGATCCTGGGAAAGGTCCTTCACAACAAGGTGCTGTTTTCATGAACAAGACATTCTGGAAATATCTGGGGATCTACACAGGCGTCTATCTTCTGATCGCCCTGTGTGAGATCTTCCTTCTTTCGCCTTTGGTCGATTTCTTCGGGAACAGTTTCTGGGCCCGTTTCCTCGTCTACAGTATCCTGTTCCTGCTGATCAATCCGTTTCCGGTCCGGGCGATCGGGGATCGGATCGCTTCGATGCTGGAGGCAAAACAGGAGAACAGTGAGAGTGAGTGATCACTCTTTTTCTTTTTATCAAACATTTTAATGATAGAATGATAAGGTATGAAAATAGTAATGGCAGCCGGAGGAACGGGCGGACATATCTATCCCGCGCTGACTCTGGCAGAAGCACTGATCAAAAGAGGACACGAGGTCACTTTCATCGGTTCCAATGACCGGATGGAAAAGGAAGTGATCCCCGCAAGCGGCTACGAATACATCGGAATGGATGTCCTGACCACAAGGGGAGGAGCCGTTCAGAAAGCGCGCAGCGTCCTTTCCATAATGAAAGCTTACCGCACCTGTCTGAAGATCCTGAAGGGTTATGACATGGCGATCGGCTTCGGAAACTATATCTCGATCCCGGTGATGTTGGCGGCTGCGAAGCTGCATCTGAAGACGGTGATCCATGAACAGAATTCCTATGTCGGCAGAGCCAACCGGCTGCTGGACAGGAAGATGGATCTGGTGATCGGTTCCTATGAAGAGAACCGCAGCCAGTTCCGCAATCCGAATCTGAAGATCCTGGGCAATCCGCAGTCATCCAAAGCCTATCTGGTCGAAAAGGACCCGAACGTCCTGAAACAGATGGGTCTGGATCCGGACAGGAAGACCGCCGTGATCTTTATGGGTTCGCTCGGATCTTCCACCGTCAACGAAAAGCTTCTGGATTATTTCCGTCTCTTCGACGGTTCCTATCAGATCGTCTATGCGACCGGAGCATCCCATTACGAAAAGATGCGCTCTCTGATCGCCGACAGCGACAGCCTGAAACTGTTCGAAAGGATCGACGGCGTACGTGTGATGAAAAATGCAGACCTGCTGGTATGCCGTGCCGGCGCGACGACTCTGACCGAGATCTGCGCCATGGGCATGCCTTCCATCCTGATCCCGTCTCCGTTCGTACCGAACAACCATCAGTACTATAATGGAAAAGCCCTTACCGACAGGGATGCGGCGATCATGATCGAAGAGAAGGATCTCAGCGGAGAGCTTCTCAGCAGGACCATAAAAGAACTGATCTTCGACGACGAAAGACTTCACACGCTGAGTGAAAATGCCCGCAGCATGGGGAATATCCACGTATTGGATGATATGATAGAAGCGATAGAAAACGTATGATAAAAGAATTTCTTGAATTCCATGGCGAATACCATGATGATAAATATTTCAAAGATCTCACGACACTGAAGATGGGCGGACACATCGCACATTTTTCCGTTCCCTCATCCGTGGATGATCTCAAGGCGATCGTCGCTTATCTGAAATCGAACCGCATTCCGTTCAAGGTCATCGGAAACGGATCGAACCTGGTGTGCGGGGAAGCGGACTATCCGGGCGTGGTCATCAGCCTCAAGAAACTGTGCGGCTACGAGATCAATAACGAAGAGGTCTACGCCGAAGCGGGTGTCATGGCTCCGGCGCTGGCGGCCGTTCTGGCCAGACAGGGGCTCAGCTGTCTGGAATTCGCATCGGGCATTCCGGGAAGCATCGGCGGTCTGGTCTACATGAATGCCGGCGCATACAGGAGCTGCATGGCGGATGTCGTCAGCGAAGTCCTCGTTCTGAAGGACGATGAACTGGTATGGTTCGGAAACGACGAACTGAACTTTTCCTACCGCCATTCCATCTTCCACGACCATCCCCGCTGGGTGGTCATTGCAGCCAGACTGAAACTGGAAAGAAAACCGTCTGCCGAGATCGAAGAACTGATGGCGGACCGTCTCAGAAGAAGAAGAGAGACCCAGCCGCTCGATCAGCCTAGCGCAGGTTCCTGTTTCCGCAATCCGGAAGGGGGATACGCATGGAAACTGATCGACGGGATCGGCCTGCGGGGCTATCGGGTCAATGACGTGTGCGTCTCGGAGAAACATTCGAATTTCATCGTCAACACCGGACACGGGACAGCTGACGATTACCTTGAGATCGCCTATCAGATCCAGGATCAGGTGAAAAAGAAATACGGCATCAAGCTGGTAATGGAAGTAGAGAAATTCAATTGCTGAACGAAGAAAAGAATCTCCTCGATAAGAATGTCCTGCTGAACATCCGCAGAAACAGAAAGATCATGACGGCCAACGAGAAAAGAAAACGGTACGCTCTGATCCTGAGCGTTTTTCTGTCTCTTTTGCTCATTGCTACCGTATATCTGCTGTCACCCGCATCGAGGATCTATCGGATCACGGTGGAGGGGAACAGATATCTGACAGAAGAAGATATCATCGAGAAGAGCGGACTGAGCCTTCAGGACCGTTTCCTCCTCACCATTCCTTCCGCGGTGGAGAATAGGATCGAACAGGATCCTCTGATCGACGAATGCAAGGTCAGCCGTCTGGACGGACAGCTCGTTCAGATCGCCGTCCGGGAGAAGAAGATCATCGGCTATCTGCTCGAAGAAGGACAGAGCGTCCTGCTTCTGGAAACGGATGAAAGGATCCCGATCGGAAAAGAGAATCTGTATCTGATCAGTAAAGCCCCGATCATCGAAGGATTTACCGCCGAAGATCTGGTCCTGCTGGAAAAGAACTTTGCGCAATGCGACGACGCGGTCATCAACGAGATCTCGGAAATCCACAGTTTTCCTGCCCTGAAATACCAGAACGTGGAACTGGTGATGCGGGACGGAAACTTCATTTTCACATCACCGTACGGTCTGTACATGCTGAACCGCTACTTCGATATCGAATCCAGCTACATCCGGGAAGACAGACAATGCTACTACTTTGAAGACATTTCCGGAAACGCCTATACTTCCGCCTGTCCGTGGGAACCGAAAGAGGAAAAGTCGGAAGAGAAGGAAGGGGAAGAGCAGTCCG
>JAEEGL015560309.1_pt1 | contig 33280 bp, 28 predicted proteins | sample 9134231 | NCBI WGS metagenome assembly JAEEGL01 (sample SAMN16246548, study PRJNA631951) | gut metagenome | biome: gut microbiome; feature: rumen; material: fiber-attached | host: Bos | place: Iran: Karaj | collected 2018-10 | reverse complement strand
CAAATAACATTATACCTCAAATCATGTTAACATTCAAATCACTTTCACTCAAATAAAATATCTGTGAATAACTCTTAACTTATCATAAAATCCGCTAAAAACAGGCGCTTTCGGGCGGGGCGCGCGATTGACACCACATCCTTTAGATGATATGATAATTGGCGAATTACAGCACTTAAGCGAGGCGCAAAAGTGAAGCCGAAAAAACATTTTCTGGTGGTGGACGACAGTGAGTTGAGTCTCCGTGTCACGGAGATGCTTCTTAACAGTCTGGGAATAACGGGAGACTATGTCTCCGGCGCAGATGCCGCTTTCACCGCTCTGTCCAGACGGGATTACGACCTGGTCCTGATCGATTACCTCATGCCCGGCATGAACGGTATCGAGACGGTAGAGGTCATCCGTCGCATGGCGGGCGGACAGCGGAGGGGTTACTATGCCAGTCTGCCGATCATCATCCTGACCGCCGAGGAAAATGAGGAGCTTGTCGCGGAAATGATCGCGAGCGGCGCGAACGGCGTCCTGACCAAGCCCCTTCAGGCCGAAGACCTGAAGAAAGTCATGTCTGAATGGACTCCGAGAGTCCACGGTATCTCTGACGAAAGCCTTGAAGCGGCGCTTGCCGAGGATCCCGAAGGCTTTGCCGAACTGGTAAAGATCTTCTGCGAAGACATTCCCGCAAAGAGAGCCCGCATCGACGCGGCCCTGAACGCGGCCGATTATGAGGAATACACGGTCGAGGTTCACCGCATTAAGGGCGAATGCAAGATCATCAACGCCACTGAGCTCGCCGAAGCCGCAAAAGTACTTGAATTCACCGGAAAAGCCATTACCGGCGCCGTTCCGAACGGAAAGAGCGACGAGGACAATAAAATGACGGTCCTCTGCGATACTCCCAAGCTGCTTTACGCTCTCGAGCAGATGAGGCCCGAGCTGCTTGACGTGGCGGAAGAGATCATGCCCAAAGAAGAGGAAACGGCTGCGGTCGAAGAACAGGGCGAGACTCCTTCCGCGGTTTCAAAGACCGACCTTGAGAAGCTGATGCGCTATGCCGATCACGCTCTCGAATCTTTGCATGACGGCGACATACAGCTCACCTCAGAATGGCTTGAAGAGATCAAGGAACTTACGGTCCGCCTTCTGCGCTGACGGCTTTTTGCCGTACCGATCACATAAACAGCGGAATTATCCGCACAGAACGGAGATACACATGCTCGAATTACAGAACATAACCTATTCTGCCTCCGATGAGAACGGCGATAAGGATATTCTTAAGGATGTCAGCCTGACCCTCGAAGACAACAAATTCTACGTTATCACAGGCCCCAACGGCAGCGGCAAGTCTTCTCTCGCGAAGATCATCGCCGGACTCTACACTCCCGAATCGGGAAAGATCCTTTTTAACGGACGCGACATCACCTCTCTTTCCATCACCGAAAGGGCGAACCTCGGCATCAGCTTTGCTTTCCAGCAGCCGATCCGTTTTAAGGGCATCACCGTAAAGGACCTGATCAAGCTTGCGGCGAACGGCCCCGCGGACAAAGACATGAACGCCGATGTCTGCGATTACCTTTCGCAGGTAGGCCTCTGCGCACGCGATTACATCAACCGCGAGGTTAACGCTTCCCTCTCCGGCGGAGAGTTAAAGCGCATCGAGATCGCGATGACGCTTGCGCGCAAGTCCCAATTCACCGTTTTTGACGAGCCCGAGGCCGGCATCGACCTCTGGAGCTTCAACAATCTGATCAAGGTTTTCGAAAAGCTCCATGACGAGACTCACGGCTCGATAGTGATCATTTCCCATCAGGAGAGGATCATCAATATAGCCGACGAGATCATCCTCTTGGCCGACGGACAGATAGTAAAGTCCGGCTCAAAGGATGAGATCATGCCGCTGCTCTTGAACGGCAATATCGCGAAGCCCGGCTGCAGCAAGGCCACGGCAGTATAAACACTTACATAACGGCGTCCGGGACGCATAGTCATCCGGATGCGGAAAAGGGATAAAATGGACGAGATACAGAAGAGACTGCTTGCGGAAGTGGCCGACCTTCACGAGGTTCCCGAAGGCGCCTACAATATCCGCTCAAACGGTGAGGGCGCGGGACGCCGCTCCACCGCAAATATTGAGATCACGACAAAAGAGGACAGGCCCGGCATCAATATCAGGATAAAGGACGGAACCGTGCGCGAGAGCGTGCACATTCCCGTCATCATCAGCGAGACCGGACTTACCGAGGCTGTCTATAACGACTTTTTCATCGGCGAAAACTGCGATGTAACGATCATCGCCGGCTGCGGCATCCACAACTGCGGAACGCAGAAGTCCGAGCACGACGGCATCCACACATTCTTCGTAGGAAAGAATTCAAAGGTACGCTACGTTGAGAAGCATTACGGCGAGGGCGACGGCAACGGTGAGATCGTGCTGAACCCCCAGACCATAGTACATCTCGACGACGGCTCCTATCTCGAGATGGAGACCGTACAGATAAAGGGCGTCGACTCGACGATCCGCGAAACAAAAGGCGACGTTGCCGCAGGCGCAACACTCGTTGTAAAAGAAAAGATCATGACTCACGGCAAACAGCATGCCGAGACAAATTTTGACGTAGACTTGAACGGCGACGGCTGCGGCTGCAACCTTATCTCCCGCTCCGTAGCCTGCGACAGCTCCGAGCAGATATTCCGCTCCCACATCCGCGGCAACAGCAATTGCCACGGTCATTCCGAGTGCGACGCGATCATCATGGACAACGCCCGCGTGGACGCTATACCCGCTCTGGCTGCGAACAATGTCGACGCATCCCTGATCCACGAAGCCGCGATCGGCAAGATCGCCGGCGAGCAGATCACAAAGCTCATGACGCTCGGTCTTACCGAAGAAGAAGCCGAAGCCATGATCGTGAACGGATTCTTAAAATAGGACAGGTTTTATCATGATCACAGCAAATTACCACACACACACCGTCCGCTGCCATCACGCGAGCGGCACGGAAAGAGAATATATCGAGCAGGCCATTTCCGAAGGCTTTAAGACCCTTGGCTTCTCGGATCACACTCCCCAGCCCTATCCCGACGATTTCAGGTCGGGCGTCAGGATGACCATGGACGAGCTCGAAGGCTATGTTGACACGCTTCTCGCCCTCCGCGAGGAATATAAGGACAGGATAAAACTCCTGATCGGCTTCGAAGTCGAGTACACTCTCAAATACTTCGAACCGCTCATGAAGGAGCTTCGGAACTATCCCATCGATTACATTATTCAGGGACAGCATTACGTGCCTGATGAAGTAGCCGGACTCTACGTCGGTTTCAAGACCGCCGAGGAAAAAGACGTAAAAGCTTACGTCGAGCACACGATCGAAGGCATGAAAACGGGACTCTTCTCCTATCTTGCGCATCCCGATCTAATCAATTACACGGGTGACGACGATACCTACAGAAAGCATATGTCGCGCCTCGTCGAGGCGGCCGTGGATCTGAACGTCCCGCTCGAGGTCAATTGCTACGGCTTTGTGGACGGCAGGAATTATCCCTGCGACCGTTTCTTTAAGATGGCTTCGGAATATCACCCGAAGTTCGTGATCGGCTGCGACGCCCACAAGCCCGGAATGATCCGCCAGCCCGAGCATTTCGAGGGACTGAACGAATTCCTCTCGCGCAACGGTATCGATGTCGGCGACAATGTCGTTGAGCTTCAAAGCATCGGATAAAGAATGTTCCGGGCCCGGAACATTAACCAAATACGCAGATAAAGAGATAACCCCCGCCTTACGGCAGGGGTTATTCCTGTAATGAGGGTGTTTTATGAAGTTATCAGCCTTTGACCGCACCTGCGGTCATGCCTGAAATGAAAAACCTGTTGAAGCCGATGTATATAAGTATCATCGGGATGAGCGATATCGCCGTGCCCGCAAGCATCAGGTTCCATGAGGAAGCTGCTTCGCCCGACGATTTAAGGTGCATTATGCCTACCACGAGAGGCATTCTCGAAGTATTCGTCATCGTAAATACCATCGGCAGCATATAATCGTTCCACGCGCTCCTGAAGGCCAGGATCGCAACGGTTGCGACAAGAGGCTTGCACAGCGGGAATATGATCCTCCGGTAGATGCCGAAGAACGAGCAGCCGTCTATCTTCGCGGCCTCATCGATTTCCTGCGGTATCGAGGTGATGAAGCCTCTCGCGATGAACAGGTTCGTGACGTTCATTCCGAAGACGCGGATGATTATTACGCCCCACAGCGACTTGTTCAGATGCACGGTCTTCATGATCATCAGCAGCGGATAAAGCGTCAGCGATCCGAGCGAAACAAACATTGACGAGATCATGAAATAAAAGATGATCTCTTTTCCCTTGAACTTGCCTCTTGAAAACGCGTATCCGCACATCGTGCTCGACAGGATCGCTCCGATGACGCAGAAGAACGACAGGAACACACTGTTCTTCGTATAAGTCGAGAAATCCGCCGCCTGCCATGCCTTGGTATAGTTTTCAAGTACAAAATGCTTCGGTATCAAAGTATTTCCCGTGGTCAGAACTTCCAGATTGCTCTTGAATGAGGACATGAACGTGAAGAATACCGGGAAGAAGCTTATCACGAAAAACAGCGCCAGAATGAGGTATACGAGCGCATTGAAGATATTCTTTTTTACCTTTCCCATACGATCGCCCTCCTACACTTCCAGATCCTTAAGCCGCTTCGTGGCCTTCAGATAGATCACGGTCACTATCCCCAGGAATATCGCCGTGATAAGCGCCATAGACGAGGCGTATCCGACCTCGATGTTTCTGCCCGATTTTCCGAAGAAGGACTTGTAGATATAGGTCATTACCACTTCGGTCGTGCCTCCGGGCTGTCCGTTCGTGCATGCGAGCACCAGATCGCATACCTTCAGGCTTCCGACAATAGCCATTAACAGGATCGACTGGAATATCGGCGCTATCATCGGGAGAGTTATTTTGAAAAAGCGCTTAATTCCAGTCGCCCCATCAATGCTGGCGCAGTCATAGAGCTCCTCGGGGATGCTCTGAAGCGCCATGAGGAAGAAAATCATATTAATGCCGTAGTTCTGCCATACCGAAGCTATCCCGAGGATCAGCATGGCTTTGGGCTTCGTTTTGAACCAGTTAATAGGCTTTTCGATCAGACCGATGTTCTGGAGAATACCGTTGATCATACCGTTATACGAGGCAAAAAGCAAGGAGAATACGAGGCCTATGATGACCGCTGAAATGACCGCGGGCATGAACAGCGTGACTCTGAAAAAGGACAGGCCTTTAAGCTTCTTATTCAGCAATACCGCAAGCAGCAGCGCCAGAGGTATCTCAACGAGCAGCTTGCCGGCCGACAGGATGACCGTATTGGCCAGCGACTGCCAGAAATCGTGGTCCCTCTGAAAAACACGCACAAAATTCTGAAGCCCCGTGAAATTGCTCTCGCCGAAGCCGTTATAATCGGTAAACGCATACCTGAGAATATAGATTATCGGGACATAACTGAACAGGATAAAACCCGCGAGAAAAGGCAGGATCATAAGAAATGCCTGCATATTGTCGCTTTTTATCCTCCTGACCTTGCGTTGCTGCTCCTTTTTCATGCCGGTACTCTCCCCTATCCCTTATATGCTTTCGAGTAGGAGGCATATTCCCCCTACTCGAAAGCTCTACCATGAACTATGTCTGAGAAAAGTTAGTTATCTGTTTACGTTGTAGCTTGCGGGAGCTACATATTCCTTGAGGACATCGGGATCGAGTCCTGCCAGACCGCCGTTGAGTCTGTCGTCCAGATCCTTGAGCACTGTAGCAGCGTCCTCTGTGAAGCCGCCCGAGAAGAGCTTAGCGAATGTCTCTCTTGCCGAAAGACCTTCGTACTTGATAACGCCCTTGGGATCGGGCATTCTGATGATCTTCTGGTCATCCTTAAAGGTTGAGAATTCCTTCCAGCCCTTTACGGAAGACTCATTTGCCATAGCCGCAACCTCTGCTCTGTAAGGAACGTACATACCCGCCTCATACATGGGAGCCAGATTCTCATCGGCATAGAAGAATTCCAGAACCTTTGCGATCTTGGAGGTATCCTTCGCGTCAAGAGCCTTCTTCGCAACGCCGAGGATGTTAACGGCCTTTACCATTTCCTTGTACTCATAGCCGCTTTCCTTGATTGCGGGAGGATCGCATACTACCCAGTTGCATACTGCAGGGAACTGCTCGGTGTAAACCGCTACGTCGAAGGATGCTGCCATAACGATGCCCACTCTGCCTGCCGAGAACTGTGCTCTTGCCGTATCGGCGTCCATGTTCTCGTAGCCGGGGAATACGCTTCCGTCATCGATCATTCCGAGGATGTTGTTAACGATCGGAAGACCGTCCGAATATCTGTACTGTCCTGTTACAGCGTCATATCCGAAATGTCCGAGCGATGCTGCGGAAACGCTGTAAATATAGTGATCGAGAGTCCAGCCGCTCTGAAGAGCAAGGAAATATCCGTAAGCTTCGCCGTTGCTGGCCTCAGTGATGAGCTTCGCGTCCTTTCTTACCTCGTCCCAGGTCTTGGGAGGCTCTGCGATGCCTGCCTTGTCAAAGAGGTCCTTGTTGATGATCATCTTGTAGGACTCAATGCTGAAGGGAAGTGTGTAAACCTTGTCGTTGAATATCTGATCTCCTACCAGGAGATTTGCCTTGTCATACTTTGCGAGAAGTGCTTCGCTGCCTTCGAGATCCGAAATGGGAACAGCGTAGCCTGCAGCTACATACTGCGCGAAGGTATTTGACGAAGGGCTGAAAAGATCGGGGCCGTCGTTCGCCATAAGCGCAACGTTGATAGTGTCCGCATAGTCTGAGCCGTAGATCGTATACTCGATCCTGATGCCCTCTTCCTTACCGATCGTGTTGTTGAATTCCTCAACCTGCGCGTCTCTGATCGACTGTGAATGTGCAGCGTCACTCCATACTGTAACTACCTGAACCTCATTGCTTGCCTTGCTGTCGGATTTGTTTGAATCGGAGCTGCTCGAGCCCGAATTAGTGCTGCCCGACTGGGTCTGATTGTCCGTCTTGGTTCCCGTCTGACTGTCGGTGTTCTCTTTCTTGCCGCATGCGGTAAGGGAAAGAGCCGCCATAGCCAGCACCAGGATCAGTGCCATAAGTCTTTTTTTCATACTGTGCCTCCTCCAAAAAGTGTTTGCGGAAGTATTCCTCCGCGTAACCTTACAAGTTTATTTTAGTTTAATGATTTCTCACGGGGTAGTCAGAAAAAACATCCACCCTTTTCGTCAAATACCCCCTCCCCCGGCAAAGAAGTATGATATTTTTTACACCTTTACTTCAATTTACTTAGCATGTATTAAGTTATATAATGGAGCGAGAATAATATTCTCGCGATGCCGACAGACCGAAAGTCTGTTGGAGACATATTACAGAGGAGGTGAGGAAATGGCTTTAAGCGTACTGCTGCTTATGATCTGTGCGATCGTGCTGATATTCATGGTTCCTCACAGCCGTTACGGCCTCCCCCTTTTCTTCATGATCAGCGGCGTCGTTCTCGCCACCCTGTCGGTGCTCTTCCAGTACTACAGCTCCTCGAGTTACGTTCCGCCCGCATATCTTCCTTTCAGGAATCTCGATATTTACCTGTACCGTCTGGTGGGCCGCTCCTTTAAGCTTCCGATGCCCTTCATGCAGACGCTGAGGAACGTAAGCGTTGTCGCTTACCTGTTCGGAGTTTCATTCCTTTTTGATGTAATAAGGAGCAACCTAAAGCACGAAGAGTACAAAAGCTCCGCCCGCGGAACCATCATTTCCAAATGCATTCTCGCAGTGCTGAGCCTGTTCTATCTCCTGTTCTACAGCCCCAACAGCGCATATATGGCATATCTAAAGTTCCATCGCGGAACCGCGGCCCAGCAGGAAAGACTCCGGCTTTTCTTCAGCGGCGTTCATATCATTGTCTGCGTGCTCATCGCGCTGTATATGTTCTACCCACTGGTCTTCTTCCTGATCAACATCATCAGGAAAAAGGTCACCTGTTTTACGAACACGGTCATACTGTTGTGTTCATGCGTAACGCTGATCCACACGGGCTTTTATTACTTCATGTTCCTCGGCATTTTCAGGAACAAGACAAAGGACGTATTCTCTTCGGGCTTCTGGTTTTTCAACAGGATTACAAAGATCCCGCCCGCGTACATCAGCTTCTACCCCGTTGTCTCACTTGTCCTGCTGGTCCTGATCATCATCAGCATAAACGGTTTCTTTGCGCTCGACCTCGTATCCTACTCACAGAACAGGCTGCTGAAGAGACAGATCGATAACCTGAATTACAACCTGAAGGATGTCTTCCATTCTGAGAAGAACCTGATGTTCAGCATCAGCATCCTCGCGAATGAGGCACTGTCCTCCTACGGTTCCGACGAAGGCAAGGCAAAGCTCGAGAAGATCCTCGACATCTCAAATAAGCAGATGACCACAGTGTCCGAGTCCCTAAATTACATCAAGCTCCTGCACATCAAGCCCGGAGCCGTGGACCTTAAAGACCTTTCGGATGCCGCCCTCTCAAGAGCCGCTATCCCCGAGGACGTTACGGTCACAAAGAAATATTGTGATTTCCCCGTGCTCTGCACGATCGACAGATATCACACCGAGCAGGCACTGCTGAACCTCATTGTCAATTCGCTCGATTCCCTCGCGATGTCAGACACCGAACACAAGGAACTGATCATTACGATCGACGCGAGCAAGGAATGGGTTTACTGGTCACTCTACGACAACGGCACCGGCCTGAACTCCGGCTCTGTCAAAAAATACCTGATGCCCTTCAATTCAACAAAATCAAAGAACACCAACTGGGGCATCGGCCTGCCCTACGCCTTCAAGGTCATAAACACGCAGCTGGGCCAGATGCGCATTACCGGATGCACTAAGGAAAACAAGCGCCACGCCTTTGTGGAAATACTATTACCGAGGAGTACAAAGAGAAATGGAAAAGATAAAGATACTCATCGCGGATGACAACGAGGAGATCCGCGACTACTTTCAGAACATCCTGTCACATGAGCCCGATATGGAGGTCCTCGGCACCGTTTCCTCGGGCCATGACGCGATAGCCTTCGTCGAGAAGAACGCTCCCGACATCATTCTCATGGACATCCAGATGGAGACCAGGACCGCAGGCATTGACGCAGCCACACAGATCTTAAGCCGCCATTCCGGCACGAAGATCGTCATCCTGACGATACTAGAGGACGACGATCTGCTCTTCCGCGCTTACTGCGCAGGCGTTATGGATTACATCATAAAGACCGATTCCGTGAGTCAGGTGCTGAACTCGATCCGCAACGTCTACAAGAACCAGCTGATCCTCCGCCCGCAATACGCCGAGAAGATCATCGACGAGCTAAGCCACGTAAAGGAACAGCAAAAGAGCCTGATCTATTTCATGAACATCCTGACAAAGCTCTCAAACAGCGAATTTGAGATCTTAAAAAGCCTGTATCTCGGCATGACCTACAAGCAGATCTCGGAGATCCGCTACGTCTCGACCGTCACTATAAAAAGCCAGATCCACAGCATCCTGAAGAAATTCGAGATGCGCAACATCAAGGAAGTCATCAAGGAACTGAAGGTGATCGGCTTCGAGCAGATCATCGACCAGGGAAAGTGAGGAAATTATAATGAGCAAAAAGAAATTCGGACGCGGATTTACAAAGTCAGAGAAAACCGTACTGCTGCTTGGCGCGGCATTGATCATACTGGGAATCGCTTCTCTCGCGCTCTCGATCATCAGGTCGCATGAGCTGCAGGACGCGCAGGATATCTTTACCGCGGAGGGCAAAGTAACCTACTGCGAGATAAAGCAGCAGGAACTGACCGAAGAGCAGGTCGAGCAGATTGAGGAATACTGGGAAGATTACGGCTGGCATCCTTATGTCGAGGTTGGACATTACTACAAGGCAAAGGTTGACGCAACACTCGACGGCGAGGTTTACAAAGGCGTTTATTACTCCGACGATCCTCTCTCAGTCGGCGATATAGTCGAAGTTTCGGTCATAGAAAAGGCTAACGGCAAATATAAGGTCATCGATCCTCTTAAATATGACACCGCGCAGTACGCATTCTGGGGCGTCGTAAGCCTGATCATCGGCCTCGGGCTTGCATTGATAGCAATCTTTACCCGATACATGAGCAACGCGAACGCGAGAAAACAGCGCAAGGCACAAAAGCAGAAGGTCTGAAAGAAGCATTCGAACATGGACAGATACAACTTTGACAACTATATTTTCGATCTCTACGGAACGCTGATCGACATTCATACCGACGAACACGCCGACAAAACCTGGATACGCTGGTCCGGGTGGCTTGATAAGCATGAGATCAGTCATCCCGCATTCAAAGTCATGCGCGATGAGTTCTTCATGATGGACCTTGCGGCGCGTGAACAGGCCAAAGAAGAAGGTCGTGTTGAGTACCCCGAGATAGACGTCATCCCAATCTACAGAACGATGTTTCTCGAATACGGAAACGACGAAAGCCGCCTCACGCATGAGTTTCTCGACGAAGCAGGCTATGCCTTCAGAACCGCGTCCCGGGAATACATGAAGCTCTTTCCGGGTGTCAAACGTTTTCTCAAAGAGATCAAACGAACCGGACGCCATGCCTATATCCTGAGCAACGCGCAGCGATGCTACACCTGGCCCGAGATATGTGAGTTCGGCCTGCAGGATATGGTCTGCGATGTACTGATATCCTCGGATTTCCTATGTATGAAGCCCGATACCGTCTTCTTTAACGCAATGATCGATAAGCATACGCTCGACCGCAGCCGCACCGTGATGATCGGCGACAGCCGCGAGAATGATTATGAGGGCGGCCTAAATGCGGGGCTCAGCGCAATCTGGCTGGGACCTGATAATCCCTCGAAAATGTTCTACCGTTCACCGAAATTCAATAAATAAAGCCAATAAAGAAAGCCCGGAGAGTGTTAAGCTTCTCCGGGCCTTTTATTATTTCAAGGCATCATATTGTCTTTTGAATTCTGCAAGAACCTTCTGGTAGCTACTGTGATTACCGCCATTATATGTTTTCGCATAATTACCTCTCACACAATTTCACGTCCGGATAAATCTTTCCTCCTAGCGGCCCGTTCTTTAATCCTCACGATCAGCACATATATCCCCAGGAAAGCGAACGTTCCTATCACCACTCCGCAGGTGTCGATCCCCACGTCGGTTATCATGCCGGCACGGCCCGGAACGAAGGTCTGGTGCAGCTCATCGGACGCTGCGTAGACTATTCCGGAGAATATCGCAAGCACCGCCGCGGGCCGTCTTTTCGTCCTTCTGGCGATAAACACATTTGTGAGCAGGAATCCGAGTATCGCGAACTCCGTTACATGGCCTGCCTTCCTTACGGGATGGTCCCAGCGCTCGGCAAAAGCCTCCTGTTCTTCGGCGCTCAATTCATTCCAGTCGGAAATGACAAGTCTTCCAAGTGCTCTTCCAAGCCTCAAGCTCTGTTTTGTAGAGGCTTCTGCGGTTTTTGCAGAGTATGCAAAAATGACCAACATCCAAAAAAAGGCCAGCAAAACAGCGACGATCCTCCATATCATTTCCTTTGTTCCTACGGCAGGACCGCCGCTTATCTCATTTACGTTTGTATTCATTCATGCTCTCCGATGCTTTCTCATTTAATCGGATTCATTATAGCACGGATGTATCTTCATCTCAAATCTGTTCTTTGCCAGACCGTCCGGAACTTTGGTCGCATAGCCTCCACCAAAGCATGCGGTGCAGAAACCGGTATCTTTTCCGGTCAGAAGCCTTGTATTCTCTATGCTCAGATAGCCGAGCGAGGTCACGCCTATTTCCTTCGCTATCTCCTCAACGCTCATATGATTTGCGATAAGGTTGTCGGCCGAATCGATGTCGGTGCCGTAATAGCAGGGACAGATAAACGGCGGTGCGCTGACTCTCATGTGTATTTCTTTCGCTCCTGCCTGCCAGAGCAGGTTCGCGATATGTCTGCAGGTCGTTCCGCGCACGATCGAATCGTCGATCATGACCACGCGCTTTCCGTTTACAACTTCACGGATAGGATTGAGCTTTATGCCGACGCCTTCAGTACGCTGCGACTGCTCGGGCGCGATAAATGTTCTTCCGATGTACTTGTTCTTGGTAAAGCCGATCGCATAAGGGATCCCGGCCTCCCGAGCATATCCTATCGCCGCTTCGAGTCCCGAATCGGGTACTCCGATCACTATGTCCGCCTCCACGGGATGCTCTATGGCCAGAAATCTGCCCGCGTTCCTTCTGCTGGCGCTGACCGATGCGCCGTCGATCACCGAATCCGGACGCGCAAAATAAATGTATTCAAAAACGCAGAAGCGTTTATCCGTCTTTCCGCAATGAGATGTGTCGGTACGCATACCGTTCTCGTCGACGATCACTATCTCTCCGGGCAGCAGATCGCGAACAAGTTTTGCTCCCACTGCATCGAGCGCGCAGGATTCGGACGCGAATACGATCTTGCCGTCCTCCGTCTCTCCGTAACAAAGAGGCCTGAAACCGTGAGGATCGCGCGCGGCTATCAGCTTTCTCGGCGAACTGATCACAAGGGAATACGCGCCCTCTATGATATCCATCGCGGCAACAACGGCTTTTTCGATGGAATCCTGCTTCAGTCTCTCCTGCACGATGATATAAGATATCACTTCGGAATCCGTCGTGGTATGGAAGATCGCGCCCTTTCCCTCGAGCATGGTCCTCAGCTCGTACGAATTGGAGAGATTTCCGTTGTGACAGAGCGCCATCCTGCCCTTGTTGTGATTCACGATCAGCGGCTGAATATTCTGCAGCAGCTTCGCGCCCGTGGTCGCATACCTGACATGCCCGACCGCGATGTTGCCTCTGCCGAGGCCACCCAGCTTGTCCCGGTGGAACACTTCGCTCACCAGTCCCTCGCCCTTCGCGTAAGTAAAAACGCCGTCGTCGTTTACGGCAATGCCCGCGCTCTCCTGACCACGGTGCTGAAGCGCAAAAAGTCCGTAATACGCCATCGACGCCAGATCGTCCGTTTTGCGGCTGTACACGCCGAACACGCCGCATTCCTCATGCAGATTTCCCATAGAAAGACTCCTCATAAAAGAAATAAAAGAGGCAAAGTGCCCGTAACAAGACGCCTTTGCCTCAACGCAATCATTCTACCCTACTGTTTTTCAGATGTCAAATGGTATAAACGTAATTTGCCTTTCTGGGTGCCGCTTCCTTCGGAGGCGCAGCCGCATACCCGAGCGCACAGTGTCCGATGCCTTCGTACTCGCCCTCGATGCCGAGCTTCTTCAAAAGAGCCTTTCCGAAATCGGATTCGAACTCTTCCTTCGCCCTGTGGATCCAGATGCTCGCAACGCCGAGGCTCTCGGCCGCGTTCATGAGATTGCCCATTACCAGCGCACCGTCATAGACATAGGTCATTACATCCTTTCTCGCAAGAACGATCAGGATCACGGGTGCTCCGTAGAACGGATCGTAGCTTTCATCGCCCCATCCGCCGATCTTTTTGTTCTCCTTTGAGAGCGCATCCCTGGTCTCTTTATCGGTTACCGCGATAATGATCGGGCTCTGCTTTCCCATTCCGGTCGCAGCGTAGGTTCCCGCCCTCAGTATCGCCTGCAGTTCCTCGTCTTTGATCATGTCGGGTTTAAAATTCCTGCAGCTTCTTCTGGTTTCAAGTACTTTCAATGTTTCGTTCATGTTGTCCCTCCTTGTTTGCAAAGATTGTCGTTAACGATCTCCCTGTCCTATTGCACAAACAATGCCCTGAATTCTCCGGGCGACATCCCTTTGTCTTCGTGAAACACCCTGTTAAAGCTCGGTATGCTCTGGAAGCCCGACAGCATCGCGACCTCCGTGAGCGACATGTTTTTATGTGAAAGCAGTTCCGACGCCTTTTCCAGTCTTATCATGTTCAGCCATTTGCTGTAATTCATGCCTGTGACGTTCTTGAATATCCTTGAAAAATACTCTCTGCTGATCCCCGCCATCTGCGCCATCGCGCCCTGCGAGAGATCGTCCGCGGTCAGATTGTTCTTGATATAGTCGGTGACCAGCATCATCCTGCGCATCACGTCGTCCTCGTAAGGATCGCATGCATCCGCTCCTATCTCCGGCGCGAACTCCTCCCTGTGGTCGTCGAGCGTCATCATGAACTCCATCAGCAGCATGCAGCACTTTACCTCGCGGTTTGTCTGCGATGAGAAGAAGGTCTCTTTCATTTTCCGGGCCGTCTCCTGCAGCTCCTTCGCAAGTTCGGGATGATTCTCCGCGCGGATGACACTCAGATTCCTGTAAAAATGCATGATCCTCTGAAGGTCGAACAGCGTATTCACAAATGCGTTGCTGAACTGGATAACAAGCGATTCCTTTCTGTCCGCGTCAATGATCGCATGCATCTCCATCGGCCAGATCAGCACGAAATCACCTTCGGCGAGATTGTAGGTATTCCGGTTGACCCTGAAGATATTTGTTTCTCCGGGACCGACCAGAAGTATCTCACCGTAGGAATGCCAGTGCATCTGGTAACTGCGCTCCTTATAGCCCGTGGACATATTGAAAGCGCTCGTATTGTCAAAATCGTATATCTCGTACCTGCTGTAATCCATCCGCGCTTCGCTCCTTTGGACAAAAAATGATAAAACCCATGTCTAATCATAAGAAGTACATGCCACCGAAGAGGGTTATATTATCGTTGCTTACCATAACAATCATTTTCGGAGTATATAGATATATGAGAAATCACACGACCGATATGACGGAAGGAAATTCCGTCAGACACATATTGATCTTCGCCCTTCCCGCGCTGATCGGAAATATTTTCCAGCAGGTATACAACCTGGCTGATTCAATGATCGTGGGCCGTTTTGTGGGTTCCGACGCGCTTGCGGCGGTCGGCGCCACATCCTCGATCACGTTCCTGTTCTTTGCGCTCTGCAACGGTATCGGAAGCGGCGGAGGCATCATTGTTTCGCAGTATTACGGCGCCCATGACGATGACAATGTCAGGAAAGGCATCGTAAATACCGGTATCATCATGCTGATCGTTCCTGCGATCATCGGAGCCATCGGTTTCATCTCCGCAAGAGGTATCCTTAATATCCTCAGCACACCCGAAGAGATCATCGCCGATGCAGCATCCTATATCAGATACATGTGCGTCGGTATAATCTTTGTGTCTCTGTACAATTACATCACCGCCATGCTGAGGGCTCTCGGAGATTCGAGATCGCCGCTTTATTTCCTGATCCTGTCGACCGTGATCAACGTATTCCTCGATATACTTCTGGTATACCGTTTCGGTATGGGCATCAGGGGCGCCGCCATCGCAACCATCATATCCCAGTTTATCGCGGCCGCCAGCTGCGGTGTGTACGCGTACTGTGTAAATCCCTATTTCAAACTCAAAAGAGAAGATATCGTATTTGTTCCCGAGCTCGCCGCAAAGGTGATCCGCCTCGGAGTCCCGATGTCGCTTCAGTTCGGCCTCATCGCCATTTCGGCAATGGCGGTCCAGCGTATTGTAAATAACTACGGAACGACCGTGGTCGCCGCTTTCACCGCGACAAACAGGATCGAGCAGCTGATCCATCAGCCTTACGCCACCCTGTCCGCTTCGCTCGCGACCTTCTGCGGCCAGAACTACGGAGCCCGCAGGCTCGACCGCGTAAACGAAGGCTACAGGAACGGCCTCTTTATAATGGTCTGCATCACGATCCTGATGGTGATCACGATGCAGTTCTTCGGCGGCGCCATAACCTCGCTCTTTGTTTCGGATCCGGAGATCATCTCTCTCGGAGCAACCGGACTCAAAATAACAAGCATCTTCTATCTCGCGCTCGGAATGATCTATGTGGTAAGAGGAGTCCTCACCGGAACCGGCGATGCGTTCTTCGCGCTCTTTAACGGCGTGGTCGAAGTCATCGGCAGGTTCACCATACCCATCCTGATCACTCAGTACATGGGTATGGGTGCACGCGGTATCTGGCTGGCCAGCGGGATCGTATGGGTCCTCAGCGGTTCGACCGCCTGGCTCAGGCTCAAGAACCGTTCTTCTCAGATACTTGCCCGATAGATGGCGAGCATGGCCGCTTCGTCAAGCTTTCTTGCCGATCCGCCGACTCCGCCCGAAAGGCCTGCCGCGCATTTCTTCGCCATAAGTACCAGATCTTCATCCGTGGGCTTGATACCGAGTTCACGGAGATTTGTAGGCATGTCTATGCTTCTGTAAAAGTCTTCCATTGCCTCGATTCCGCACAGCGCGATCTCTTCGTCGCTGCCTCTGTCCTCAACTTCCATAACGTTGAGCGCGAATCTCTTAAAGCGATGGAGACAGTTCTTGTAAACGTATCTCGCCCAGCTGCCCCAGATCGCGGCAAGTCCCGCGCCGTGGGCCACATCGTAGAGTCCGCCGAGCTCATGCTCGAGCTTATGGGTCATCCAGTCGCCTCCGTCGTTGCCGCAGCCGGTAAGGCCGTTGTGCGCCAGGCTTCCCGCCCACATTACCTCTGCGCGCGCATCATAATTCTTCGGATCGTTCTTAAGGATCAACGCGTTCTTCTTCACAGTACGGAGCAGACCCTCCGCCATCGAATCCGTAAGCTCCATATTGCCGCCGTTGGTGAAATATCTCTCCATCGTATGCATCATGATATCGGTGCATCCGCAGGCAGTCTGGTAATCCGGCAGCGTCATCGTAAGTTCGGGATTAAGGATCGCGAATCTCGGACGTCCGAAATCGCTGCTGTAGCCGCGCTTTACGAGTCCTTCTTCCTTCGTGATGACGGAAGAATCGCTCATCTCGCTTCCGGTGGCCGCGATCGTCAGTATAACGCCGAGCGGCATGCAGCCTTCGGCTTTTCTCTTATAATCATAAAAATCCCACACATCGCCTTCGTTGGCGAGGCCGTATCCGATGGCCTTTGCAGAGTCGATCGCGCTTCCGCCGCCGACGGCGAGCAGGAAATCAACCTTCTCTTTTCTGCAGAGCTCAATACCTTCGTATACCAGTCCGAGATGCGGGTTCGGTACCGCACCTCCGAGCGTCACATAGCTTATTCCGGCCGCGTCAAGGGTATCGGTCACACGCTTCAACAGCCCCGAGCGTACAACACTTCCGCCGCCGTAATGGATCAGGAGCTTCGTTCCGCCAAACTCTTTTACAAGCTCGGCAACACGGCTCTCGGTGTTCTTTCCGAACACGACCTTTGTGGGCGTATAATACTTAAAATCAAACATTCTGCCTATCTCCTTTCGCTTCTGTTCAGGCGTTCGCCTGACTTTCACTTTAATGATATCAGCAGATCTTTTGTCTTACTTCTTACGCTTTGGCCTGCGTTTTATCATTTTTTGTTTCAGGCAAAGAGCAGGCAGATCGCGATGCAGAGCTGTCCGATATAATAGAGGCTCAGGTTCATTGTACGGAGCGTCCGGCTGTCCTTGCCTCCGAAATTATTGATGATGAGGATAATGTCGCTGAGCAGGAACAATAACGCTCCCGTCGCAAAGATGAGATTTCTTACCGAGAAACCCGAGATCAGGTTCATAACCGCGATCGTCGTCATGATCACGATCGCGCCTATATAGAACACTCCGAATATCTTAAACGCGGGCTTTGCGGTGATCTGCCTGAATATCCAGAGTAAAATGACCGCGGTGAAAACAGCGCCCAGAATAAGTCCGGTCACAACATTCGCACAGAGGGGAAGCAGGGCGATCAGATACATAACATGCCCCGATAAAAACACCAGGATCCCGATCAGAAAGATCAGCGAGCCCTTCTTTTCAAAAAGAAAACGCAGATTAAGAAGAATGTCTCCGCCCATACCGAGACAAAGACCGAGGACCACATAGCGCGCAAAACCGGCGTCCGCAGCCTTTTGCGAAGTGATTATACCGAGTATCACGAAGCACGCCGAAGCACATCCCTTAAGGATCAGCGCGGGCGTATATTCCTTTTTGTGCTCCCTGTCGATAAAGAGAGCCTGAAGCGCGATACCGATGCAGCAAAGAGCAATAATTGCGATTGTCATGTTTTACCTCCTCCAAAATAATCTTCCGCAGCCTGCAGAAGATACTTTTCCCCATTTCTGACCGATTCCTCCAGCGGGATATCACGTCCTATCTCAACGGCCGTGATATTCTCCCGACGGAGCACATCGTCACTCAGTTCACATATCCCGCAGAAGGATACGACCGGCTTTTCACAAGAGTGCTTTTTTATCCCGCTCAGAACCTTCCCCATAAGGCTCTGGCTGTCAAGCTTTCCCTCGCCCGTGACGATCAGGTCGCATTCTTTTACGTTTTCGTCAAATGAACATAGATCGAGCATAACCTCTATGCCGCTCTCCATTCTTGCGTTCAGGAAGGCCGCGCACCCATAACCGCTGCCTCCCGCGGCACCTGCGCCGCGCACTTTCGCATGATCACAGCCCGTTGCCCGTTCGATGAACCTTGCGGCTGTTCGCAATCCGTCGTCAAGTATCCTGACCTGTTCAGGATCCGCGCCTTTCTGCGGTCCGTATATATAAGCCGCTCCTTCCGGACCGTAAAGCGGGTTCGTCACATCGCACATCACGAGAAAACTGCTTTCGGCAATGCGCGGATCTATGCCGCTCATGTCCACCGTCGCGATATCCCGCATGCGCTCCCCGCAGGGAACAAATTCAAGTCCTGTTCCGTCAAGGAAGCGTACTCCCAGCGCCGCTGCCATGCCCATTCCGCAGTCGGTTGAAGCACTTCCCCCGAGTCCGAGGATAAACTTCCTGACTCCGTTGTCGAGCGCGTCCAGGATCAGCTGTCCGAAACCGAAGGTCCCCGCGGTCATCGGGTGAAGCCTGTCCTGCTTTGTGATCCCGGTGCTTTCGGCGATCTCGATGACCGCCTCACCGCGTGAAGTTATCCCGTACGCCGCGGTGATGTCTTCTCCGCCGGGTCCGCATACGCGAACAGCATGTTTACGGCCTCCGGTGATTTTCAGAACACAATCGATCGTCCCTTCCCCGCCGTCCGCAACGGGCACGCCTATGGTATCAAAACCTGTCCTGTGCGCGGCGTCGGTGAGAATGTCCGTGACAACCGGCGATGACATGCTTCCCTTGAAGCTGTCCGGTATAACGATCACCTTTTTCCCCATGCGCTCCTCCTCTTTAGGATGTTCAAAACATCATCCGAGCGTGAAATAATATCCGTAGGTCGCGATCTTTTTGTCCACCCATGTTCCTCTCTGGGCAGCCGTCCCGTCGGACGGATCTCTTACCGTATCCTCAGGTCCGTACCAGCCGTTATGCACGAGCAGTTCTGTCCCGCCGCCCTGCTTTTCGCGGTATCCGTAGCAGACCATGGTATGCCAGCTGAGCTTCCCCGCAAGCGTGGTCGTAATCATCACGGGCAGGTTCGCGTCGATATTTGCCTTTATTGTCGAGGCCTTCGGAAAAAGCGTCCATTTCAGCTTTATCCCGCGGTCTATCCCTTCATTCTTTTCGAGATACCATCCGAACGGCACGGTGATCCTGTCTCCGTAGCTTACAGCCCGCATATCGCATTCCTCAACCAGATACCTGTGGAACGCGTAGGTCTCCGGATAGTCTTCCTTTACCTGCTCTGCGTCCGCCGGAACCCTGCCCTTGCGCTTCTTCGCCTTCCATTCATCTGGCACGAAATCGCGCTTATACTGCAGGCTCAGATAATTAAGTGCCATAGCGGTCGATATCGCCGAACAGGTATTGTCGTCATTGAAACCGAACGCCAGTCTCTCAAGGTACTCGCGCGCGTTTTCGATGCGGTGTTCACTTAAATTGCCTTCGTTCGTCCCCATATACGACCCCTTTGCACTGTTTCGTTCACTTCTTCAGCGGCTGTTCATCCATGCTCTCCGCGTTCTTCTGCGCGGCGTCCACGATCTCTTTGTCAAAGCCCAGCATTCCGAGCAGCCTGATCGCGTTGCGCGTGGTGGTCCTGCCCTCGTGAAGAAGGTAGTCGAAGGTCACCTCGTCGTCGTTTACCTGCTCCTCAAAATGATAATTCGCGTAGTATTCTTCGAGCTTGTAGGTCAGCTCGATATCGTGCGTTGCTACGAAGCACATGCCCGCATACGCGGAGAGCTTCTTAAGTATCTCGGTCGAAGCGGCGATACGCTCGACGGTATTCGTTCCGCGCAGCACCTCGTCGATAAAGCACATGACGGGCACGGCGTCTTTCTCTTCGACTGCGTCGATTATCCTCTTCAATGACTTGATCTCGACAATGTAATAGCTCTCCGAAAGCGCCAGATTGTCCTGCAGCGCCATCGAGGACATCACGTGGAAGCAGGGTGCCGAATACTTTTCCGCTCTTGCGGTGAATATACTCTGCGCCAGGATTGCATTGATCGCTACAGCCTTAAGGAAGGTTGACTTACCCGATGCATTGGAACCGGTAAGAAGCACCGGACGGTCCGTGGAAATGGAATTGACCACGGGCTCGGGAATGAGCGGATGGGAAAGACCGGTAAACTCTATCTTCTGCGTAGCCTTACCCGAAGCGGCATGAAGTTCCGGCTCGCAGGTATCTCCGGTCCATTCGCGGTACGAAGCTGCGGCGAGCATGCAGTCCAGGAAACCCATGCTCTCATAGAGCGCATCGAATTCTTCCTGCCTGTCGAAAAACTTTTTGACCATCAGGTTAAACGAGATAAGGTCGATGTGAAGCGCCATCCTGATATAATCGAAAATGCTCTGGAGAAGGTCTCCGTTTCCGCCCGGATTAAGGAATATCTGTGCGCCTCTCGTGGTCTTCGCAAGGTCCGAAGCCGTCTTTGCGATACACTCTGTATAAATGGCGATATCACCGTTCTTATCTGTGGAAACAACCTTCGATATCTTCCTTGCAGATCCCGCCATCCTGAGAATGTACGAGAAGATAGTAAAATAGCACTCGATCTGCGATTTACGCTTGAAATACGAAATGATATTCGCGAAGAACATCGCAACGGTCGCAATGATGCCGACAGTAGGATTGTAAAAGATCAGACCGATTCCGGCGAGCAGCAGGGCCGCCTGGAAAATGTGCTTGAGATTGCTGTCGAGCTCGACGTTCTTGAGCCTGCAGATATACTCGTAAACGGAAATACCTTTGATCTGTCCGACAGAGCCCAGGAAAAAGCCGAGCTCCGTGCGAAGCTCCTTATCGGCCGCGAGTACATCTATCACACGGTTTCTCTCCTTCAGTTCATTGAGATCATCCGAAGGATTACGCAGCAGATAGTAGAGATACTCATCTCCGATCGCACATTTGCAGTTGTTCAGCAGATAATAGATGCTGTCCATGTCGAGATCGTTCCATGTGATATCGTCGACAGGACAGCTGCTTCTCTTCTTTTCCCTGCAATAGTAGGAAATACTCTTCGCACGCCCGTCATCGAAGGTCTTGTCGGCCTTGGAGCCGTACTCCCTGATGATCCGCGCGCGCAGTTTCTTTGCGTTGTTGTAATTGTCATAGATGCCCTTTATCGCAAAAAACGCGATGCATCCGGCAATTATATAAATAACTTCCATAGATTATCTCCGTCAGTCATCAAGCTCGTTCAGCAGAGCAAATCTGTAGCCCGCCTCCTCAAGCAGGGTGAGCACCGCGTCAAGCTCGTTCACGTTGGAGCTTGAATCGTTGTGCATGAGCGCGATCGCACCGTTGTGGTGATAGGTCGCGAAATGATCGGTAACATAACCGGGCGCGGGCTGGTTGTTCTTGTCGTAATCGCCGTAAGCGATGCTCCAGAACACAGTCTTGTAGCCGCAGTCATTGATAAGGGTCAGCAGCCTCTTTGTATAGGCGCCTGTGGGAGTCCTTAAATAAGGCGCGAATTCGGTTCCCGTGATCTCATAGAAATACTCGGCAACATCAAGTATCTCAGATGCGATCTTCTCGACGGACATGTTTGTGAGATCGATATGGGAAACGGTATGGTTGCAGACGGCATGTCCTTCAGCGACCATACGCCTTGCGTAATCCTGGCACTCCTCAAGATACATCTTGGTCACGAAGAAATTCGCCTTCACATTGTGCGCTGCAAGAATATCGAGGATCTTCTCAGTGTTCTTCGAAGGATAGCCGCAGTCAAAGGTCAGATAGATCTTCTTGTCATCGTCGGTAACATTCTCATCCACATAGCAGGAATTATAATCTGCAATCTTGAAGCTCTCATAGGTGCCCGACTGCGAATGATCCTTCATGCGCTTGAAGCACCAGGTCTGATTGTTGTAATTGTCGAGCGAATCGTAATAATCCTTGTTCGCGATCAGCTGTTTGCGGATATATTCGAGCTTATCGATCGGATCGGTGATATCCGAAGGGATCTCGAGTGAGCCCTTATACGTGGGCACCGGAGCAGGCGTGGGCGTAGGCTCGGGTGTAGGCGTAGGCTCAGGCGTGGGTGTAGGTTCGGGCGTGGGTGTAGGTTCGGCCGTAACGTCCGGAGTAACGTTAGTCGCAGGCGCGTCTGTTGCGGCAGGCGCCGAGGTTACATCCGTTCCGTAATCAACGGGATCGCTGACTGTTGTCGGTACATCCTCCGGATCCCGGGTCCCCTGTCCGGGTGCGGTCGTCCCCTTTGATGACGAGCAGCCCGCAAGAACTCCAATTGCCATTGCGCAGGCCAGGATAATGCTTAATACTTTTGTTTTCACTTTCTTTCTCCCTTTCACAAAAAGGTAGTCTTGCCTCGATAATACCTCGGCAAGACCGGGAACAGCTTCGCTGCTTTGCGTTTGGCAAAAGCGCGTTGGGTCATCGCGACTTTTGCCGGTCAAACGCAAAGTGGGGCTCGTCAGATTTGACGAGCCCCATTCCCTAGTGCCGCAAGCGGGACTTGAACCCGCACGCTTTTGAGGGCGGTGGATTTTGAGTCCACTGCGTCTGCCATTCCGCCATTGCGGCATTCGGTCTTAAACAACCTAAAAAATAATATCATAGTTTTATCTGCTCCGCAAGCGGCTTTCTGATCTTTTTGCGCGTGATCTCGACCAGGTTGAGAGCAGTCATGTCAATGACTTTCGTAGGGATGCGGTCTTTCTCGAGCACCTCGGAAAGATGCCGCATCAGCTTCTTTCTGTGCACCTCCGACTCCATGTCGATGAAGTCGACGATAATGATGCCTGACAGATTGCGCAGCCTGATCTGGCGCGCGATCTCATCGGAAGCCTCGATATTCACATTAAAGAAGGTCTGCTCGGTATCGGTCTTACCCGAAATAGCCTTGCCCGTATTTACATCGATGACGGTGCAGGCCTCAGTGGGCTGGATCACGAGGAAAGCGCCGCTGTCGAGCCATACTCGCTCGTAGAGTGCCTTCTTGATCTTCTCCTCGATGCCGTAGAGCTTTAACAGGCTCAGCTCCCTGCTGTCGTACTTGACGAGCTTCGGAAGGTCCTCGGGCTGGAATATCTCCAGATAATCCTTTATCTGACGGTAGAGTTCCTCATCGTCGGTCTTGATCTCATCTATCTCATTGTCATAACTGTCGCGGATCTCGCCGATGTATGCCGGAGGTACCGAATAGAGCTTAGAAAAGCAGTTCCAGTGGATCCCGAAACATACAATGTTCTTGTAATCGCGCACAAGCCGTGCAACCTCCTGCTCCAGGGCAGAATCGGGTGCAGATGCGGCGTTGGTGCGCACGATAAAGCCAAAATCCTCGCCGAGATAAGGCTTGATCAGCTCCTTCAGGCGCTTTCTCTCCTCGGGATCGGATATCTTCTGTGAAATTCCGAGGGACTTTCGGCCGTGAACGAGCACGACATACTTGCCCGTAAGGTCGAATTCCGTGCTTGCAAGAGGCGCCTTCAGTCTCGTATTCTCCTTAGTCACCTGCACGAGCAGCTCATCGCCCACACGAAGCTTTCCCGGATGCGAACTGTCCGCAAATACGGGATTCTTCATGTCGGAAAGCGACAGATAAACGACCTGCTTGTTCTCGATCTCGACAAAAGCGGCGTTAATATTCTTGACAATATTCTGGACCTTGCCCAGATAGATATTGCCGAGAAGACTGCCCTGTCCGGCGTCCTCGGCCTGCACCTCGACCAGATCGTTCCCGTCGATCAGTCCCGAAATTATCTGCTCGTTATGTCTGATAAATATCAGCTTGCTGCCCATATATCCCCCATATTCTCCTGCCTGTTACTTCCCCAAAAACAGCTGCATCCTGTGCACCTGAAACGCATGCGGGTTGTATTCCTGCCCGATAAAGCCGCAGAAGGCCTCCATCACGGGCTCCGGACGCAGATTCGCGATACTGCCCGCCGCGAGCTTCATGAACACGCGCTGTCCGATCTCATATTCGTCAGCGTGCGCGATACCCGAAAGATCGAAGCCCTCCGGCCCGCCCGACTTATATACGAGAGGCTTTATATCCACCTCGTTCTCGTTCTTTTTCGATTTCTTGACAACCCGGATCTCCGGCTGCTCCATAAAGGCCGCGAAACGCGAAAGGAATTCATCTTCGTCCTTAAAACCGAGCGAATATCCATCTTTTAACGAAACCATGTAATCAGCCGAATTGACCAGCGACATGGCCTTGTCCGTATGAACGTTCGGCTTCGGAGGCGGAAGAAGCTTTACTTCCAGTACTTCAAAACCCTCGGTAGTCTCCGCGCTCATGCCGTCAAAAACATATTTTTCCAGAACATGCGCATCCTTTTTGTCCCAGAGAAGAACCGTCACGCCATTGCCGACGTCCCTGCTGCCCGAAGGCGTAACTCCCGCCGCCGCAAAGAGCGCCTCATCCTCGAAATCGACCTCCATGTACTCCCCGTCGCTCGTGATGCCTACGCCCAAAGGCTGGGCAAAGCTCAGTATCTGGTGGGGATTGAAGCCCTTCGAATAGCAGACCGGCAGCTCCGATCTTCTGATCACCTTCTGAAAATATCTCATAACGTCAAGATGGCCGATGAACTTCACCACGCCATACTTGGCAAATCTTATGCGAAATGTCATTTTAGCTTTCCTTTTCTGTGCGATGACCGCGTCAGTATTCCAGTTCCTGCGCGCTTTTCGATCTGGGCTCGATGCATACGCCCACATTGAACTCGGTGCAGCCGCAGCCTCCGCAGGCCTGGCGGCAGTTCGGAGTTACGATGCCCTTCTTCGCCCTGTCGTACTCACGGGCCAGGAACTTCTTTGTAATACCGGTATCAATGTAATCCCACGGCAGGATCTCGTCGATGCTGCGCTCGCGCAATGTGTAGAAATCCATGTCTGTCCCGGTCTTTGCTATCGCGTCGGTCCACTTCTTCTCATCGAAATAATCGGTCCACGCGTCGAAAATGCCGCCCGCCTTATATACCTCGTAGATGACCTTGCCTACCCTGCGGTCTCCGCGGGCGAGCAAACCCTCGATGATCGAGGTATTGCTGTCATGCCAGTTGTATTTGATGCTCTTGAAATTGAGCTGCTGTTTTAAGGTCTCCATTAGTACCGACTTGCGCCTTAAGTACTCATCCGGCGAAACTTGAGCCGCCCACTGGAAAGGCGTAAAAGGCTTCGGAACAAAGTACGAGGTACTGATCGTGATCTGGCACTTTCCGCGCCTGTTTTCCTTCGGGATCTCCGCGTAGAAGGTCTTCGCCATCTCATTCGCGAGGATCGGGATGCCCTTTACATCGTCGTCGGTCTCGGTCGGCTGTCCGAGCATAAAGTACAGTTTTACCTTATCCCAGCCTGCCCTGAACGCGTCGGTCGCGCCCTTCATGATCTGCTCTTCGGTAAGCCCCTTGTTGATAACGTCTCTCAGCCTCTGGGTTCCGGCTTCGGGAGCGAAGGTAACGGATGATTTCTTCACGTCCTGCACCCTGCTCATTACATCGATCGCGAAGGCATCGATCCTGAGCGAAGGAAGCGAGATATTGACCTTGCGGTCGCCCATCTCGGTGATCAGATAGTCGAGCAGTTCTCCGAGATACGGATAATCGCTGGAACTTAAGGAACTCAGCGTGATCTCCTCATAGCCCGTATTTTTGATGATATCAATGGTGTTCTGCTTCAGTACCTCGAGCGATCTGGCTCTGATAGGGCGGTAGATCATGCCTGCCTGACAGAATCTGCAGCCTCTGATGCAGCCGCGCTGTATCTCGAGCACCGCGCGGTCCTGTACGGCCTTCAGATAAGGCACGATTGGCTTTCTCGGATAAAAGGTATCGGAAAGATTCCCGACCACCTGACGCTTTATCTTCGCGGGAACGCCTTCCCTGCCCGTAAACGAAGCGATCGTTCCGTCGTCATTGTATGTAACATCGTAAAACGCCGGCATGTACAGGCCCTCGATATGCGAGAGCGCCAGCAGTATATCGTGTCGCGAGGCCTTCTTCGCACGAAGCTCCTTGTACAGGTCGAGCATGTCGTAGTAAACGGTTTCGCCCTCGCCGATGTAGATAATGTCAAAGAAATCGGCTATCGGCTCGGGATTGTAGGTACACGGTCCGCCTCCGATAACGATCGGATCGTCGTCGGTGCGGTCTTTTGAAAAGATCGGTATATGCGAGAGCTCAAGCACCTGGAGCACGTTCGTGTAGCACATCTCGTACTGCAGCGTGATGCCGAGGAAATCGAAATCCTTTATCGGCTGCTGGCTCTCGAGTGCGAACAGCGGAATGTTTTTCTCGCGCATTATTTTGTCGAGGTCGGGCCACGGCGAATAAACGCGCTCGCACCAGGTATCCTCGCGCTGATTGAACATATCGTAGAGGATCTGTATCCCCAGATGGGACATACCCACCTCATATACGTCGGGGAAGCACATACAGAACCTTACGTCAATCTTGTCGAGGTCCTTGACGATCGCGTTGACTTCGTGCCCGATATAACGCTCGGGCTTCTCTATTGAGCTTAATATTTCATCGGATAATGCCAGTTTCTTCATTTATTCTCCTGATCAAAAGAGCTTTCTTCCGGCTACCCATTTCGCGATAATGGAGCCTGCGTGGCCGAGATACATGATGCGCTCGAGCCTCTGCGGAATGGTGAGTTCCAGCACGGTTCTGGCCGATGTATCGTCAATGATCAGAGCGTCGAACTCATAGCCGTCCTCAAAGCTTCCGACCTTTCCGAAGAACTCTCCGCCGCCCTTTGTCGCCAGATAGAACGCCTCGGGGAACGTGAGCGCCCGCTCGGTATCGTCGACCAGTCTCCAGCGAAGCTTTGAAACCTGGATCGAATCGGTAACTGCTTTGAACATATTTATCGTCGAACCGCCGGCAACATCGCTGGCCAGTCCGCATTTGATGCCGTGATTCAGGAACTTCCTCATCGGCGCGATGCCGGAGCGGAGGTTCTCGTTTGACTGCGGCGAGTGTGCGACAAATACACCGCGCTCCTTCATGAGCCCGATCTCGTCCTCGCGCATATGTATGCAGTGGGCCATTACGGTCTTGCCCGAAGTTCCGAACAGGCCGAAGCGGTCGTACGCGTCGGCGTAGCCCTTCGAATCGGGAGCCAGTTCATGTACCCAGTCTATTTCACTTAAATTCTCCGAAAGGTGTGACTGCACGGGAAGCTTGCGCTCCGCTGCGATCTGCCCGAGTTCCTTCATCAGTCCGTCGGTACAGGAAGGCACGAATCTGGGCGTGATGATCGGGAGTACGTTCTCATACCTGCCGGATACTTCATCGAGCCATTTTACGGTCTCTTCCGCAGATTCTTTCGAATCCTCGCGGTAAATATCGGGGCTGTTGCGGTCCATGTTTACCTTGCCGATAAAGCCCGCCATACCCTCGCGGTCAAAAGCCTCCATCAGGTACTCGGTAGCCTGTCTGTGTATCGTCGCAAATACGACGGCGCGCGAAGTCGCACTGTGCTTTATATCCTCAACGAATACGTCGTACGCCTTTTTCGCGTACTCAATATCCGCGTATCTGCTCTCCTGCGGGAATGTGATCGTATCGAGCCAGTCGAGCAGCTCAAGGTCCATTCCGAGGCCCCTGTACGCATACTGGGGAGCGTGCAGGTGGATATCCGACATTCCGGGACAGATGAGCTTTCCGCTGTAGTCAAACACCTCAATCCCCCGGTATTTATCGGGGAGCTCGGGATATATTCCCGCAGCCTTTCCGTTCTCGCAGACCACATAGGAATCCTTGAAAAATTCCAGCTCCGTGAGTGCCTTAGAGAAGCATATGTCACCCTTTAAGGCAAATATCTTATTCATATGTATCCCCCTTTACCTGCGGCCTTCTCCAAAAGACCGGGGTCAGTTATTCTCCTCATCATCGGGAGTTTCAGCCTCTTCCTCTGCGGGAGCGGTCTCTTCCTCTCCGCCTTCGGCATCGTCAAAACGGGAATTGTAGAAGTCTTCGATCAGGTCGTCCGCATAATTCTCGTCCAGATCGGGATATGCTTCGAAAAGCTTCGAGCGGATGATGTCGGTGCGGCGCAGGTAAAGCAGCTCTTCGCTGAGTTCCTCGTCCTTCAGTTCATCGAATACTTCATCGGTAATGTTTTCCTCAAGCCATTTGTCAAGCGATGCGGTAAGCTTCTCTTCCTCTACGGAAGCGATCTCGGCGCGTCTCGAGCGCTTGATGGCGTTGATTCCTACGAGGCAGCAGCCGATGGCCATAGCGCCGATCAGGATCAGCGAAGGCGCATTATTGAACAATGTAATGAAATTCGTAGCGTTCAGCACAAGGAATACGAGCAGAAGTACCGCAAATCCGAGGAACGTGATGGCTGTAGAGAACATTTCCTTGCTCTCGTCGGCCTTCTTTACATAAACCTCTGCGGGCTTGTAAACCTTCTCAGCAGCAATCGCGTCCGCGATAGTGTTCTTCTCCTCGCGGCTCATCTCATCCTCGGGGATCTCATCAAGGATCGCCTCGTCAAATTCGGGCGTGCCCTCGAGATCAAGCTTGTGCTCTTCCATGATCTCCTCGAGCTTCTTCATCTGATCGTCGGCACTCTTCTTAGATTCAACGATATAGAATCCGCGGAAAGCAACCTTTGCCTTCTCGAGCTTGTCTTTATCAACCTTTACCGAGTACATCTGCTCCTGCTCATCGTAAACGCATACTGCTTTCATCGAAGAGTACTCGAGATACTCAACAAGTCTGTTCGCGAGATCTTCGTCCGCGATACGGGCCAGAACCTCCATTCCGTCATCTGCAGGCAGCTCGTCGACCAGTGTCGCTCCGCAGTCGCTGCAGACCTCTATTCCTTCCTGATATTCTGTTTTGCAATTAGGGCACCAGGGCATAACTATTTCCTCCAAAAAAATAAATACAATTGAACAAATTTGCTCCGCAAATTAATTCGATTCTATTATACTTGAATCTCACGATTTTTCAATGTTTCTCACAGATTTTTCACAGAAATGAGAAGCCCCAAAGACAGGGGGAACAGTTCTTCTGTCCCCCCTGTCTTTAAAACGCCTGTCTCCTTGTAATGTCAGTTCGTATAACTGCGGGTTTCGGAAAGAGTATATATCTCTCTTGAATATCCGCTGTAATCGTCCGTCCAGATTGCGGTATTCCCGGAAATTTCCACATGACCGCCTTCGACATATTCAAAGTAGGTGCACTTTGCCGGATAATCGTACTCTACATGCCAGTACTCGCCCCACTCTCCGGCGCTTTCGAGCATATATTCGATCGAAGACGTATTCTTTTCGCGGTATACCGTAAGCGTCCTCTGCATTACCATATCGCCGTCATGGATATAGCCGTCGCTGTCGCTGTAATTCCATTCTCCGGTCTCGTAATCTTTGTATCCCGTAGAAGTAAGCACGTAAACATACGCAATTCCCTGCTTGCCCGAAAGACCGGAAAGATCGATGCTGTCATCGGTTCTTGAAGCGGGTTCGCCTTCATCGTCATCGCCGGAATTGCCGTCTTCAGGATAAGAGCTGTCTCCGTCCGAGTAATTGCTGTATCCCGATACCACATCTTCAATTGCTCTGGCCAGCTCTCTTCCGTCTTCAAATGCGATGAATACATCGATAGCTCCGTTATCCCACGTGAGCTTTATCACATCATCGGAATAGTCAACATAGCCGGAGCCCAGATCATCCTGACCTCCCGCGCTGTATACGGTGATCCACACGGTCCCCGAAGGGCTGCCCACATCAACCGTTGAATAAGCGTTCGCATCGATAAAATTCCAGTTGTACTGGAGGGTTCCCTCATCGTAGTTAAACGAGCATGTCACGCCGACATTGTTAATGATATCTTCCTCGTATACCTGCCAGGTTAGCATTCCGTCCTCGATGGTAGCCACATGGCAGTATTCACTGAAACCGGTTTTCTTGGAGCTGCTGCCCTTGCTGTCTTTATTGGAGCTCTTGTCGGAATCCTTGTCGCCCGTAAGACCGCCGAACAGGTCGCTTAAAGCGCTGCTCTTATCGTCGCTGTCTTTCTTGTCGTTACTGTCTTTGTCCTTTTTATCCTTGTCCTTCGAGTCGATGCTCGACTTCTTGTCCTTTTTGCTGCTTGAACTGTCCGACGAATTGCATGCGCAAAGCCCGAGGCAGAGGACGAGCATAAGCCCGATGATCAATAATCTTTTCATACTTTAGCCTTTCATTTCGATTTAATCTTGACCTTCTTGTTGAGGCCTGCCGCCCGGAATATCTTCGTATAGCCCTTGACCTTCTTCTTGGGCACCGTGATCACGCAGGATGCGGGTACTTTCTCAAAGGCTCCGTATTCGATATTTCCGGACTTCAGCAGCTTCGAATTAATCTTTATCGTCTTAAGTTTGTCACTGAATTTGAACGCGTTTTCATTGATATACTCGATATTCTTGCCCAGAGTGACATTTGTTACCTCTGTTCCCGCGTATTCGAACATCGTAACCTTATAGGTACGGCCTTCGTACGTGATCGTATCGGGCACAACAAGGCTCGTGTGCATGCCGCTGCCGTGTTCGAAGCATACGGTTCCGCCTTTCAAATCCGCGGACGTAACCGAGTAATACATATTGTCATTGATAATGATCTGGTCGCCAATATCCATCGGGAACCTGGTAACGGACGAATCCGCCGTGCCCTTGCCCTTTGTCAGGGAAACTTTGATATAGCTTATCGGGTCGGTCCCCGCCTTGATATTCTTATACGCGGTGTCGAAATAGTCCTTAACCGACTTGGCAGATGTGTACTCAACCGTCTTGTCGGCAAAGCCGCTCACCTTCACGGTCATCCTGACCTTCGTGTTCACGGGCAGGAAAACGGTATCGCTGCTTTCCGCGCCCTGATAGAACGAGCCGTCGACCAGGACAGTCTTGCCGGAGCTTACGTATACGTTGTACTCCTCATAGTATTCGGGGCCGCTGAACTTCATGGCGTAGCCGAGCAGTTCCCTTCCGTTTCCGGTCCACTTCTTGCCCGAATAACCGTTATCGAGAGCGTAAGCCTTCAGATCTTTGCCCATGAGCGCGCTCGTATAGCCTATGCTTCCGTTGTTGGTGATCTTTGAATTGTTGATCACTCTGCCGCCGATCAGCAGCGAAGGCTCTCTCGAATTCTCATCCTTGTCCTTGATCGTAATGCTGCCATCATTGATCAGATATGCGTTCCTTCCGATCGCGATGCCGCAGCCGTTGTCGGTGGTAATGCTTATTTTGCCGCCCGCGCGGTTTTCCAGCCTTCCATGCGATGCTGTGTCTCCGTCTTCCTCAAAGCGTTTTACGACCCTGTCTCTCGGGAAAAAGCTCTCGACCACAGACATGCCTACACCGTTCTTGATGTCGAACTCCATGGTGCCGTAATTGATGAACTCAGCCTCCTGCACCTGTATCTCGGCGTCAAATGAGCCTTCCCATTCAGCCAGCTTGGCCGCGTAGCTTCCGGCGCGCTTATAGCTTCTCTTTACGTCCGAAGTAACCTTTATTGTGCCGTAGTTATAGAAACTGTTATGGTCGATCTCGATCGCGGCAAATTCAAAGAATCGCTTCTGGCTTGAGTTAATGTTTATGGTTCCGTTGTTGACGATGGGCGACTTTGCGTATGCCTCCTTATGCTCCCTGTTCTGGTAGCCGTCCTCAATGCTGATGTGGCCGTAACCCGTAACGTTGATCGTTCCGTTATTGACCGCTACGGCGTCTTCCGCATCGTACATGTCGGATTTCAGCGAACCGGGACCGTAATCGATACTTGAATCGATCCCCAGGCCCATCTCGCCGTAATCCAGATCGATCACGCCGCTCTTGCAGTTTAAGAACAGGTCCGAATCGATCGACTTCCTGTAAAAACTGTCGGTCGCCCTCTTATACGAAGGCGCTGTAGTCGTTATCTTTCCTGCGTTGATGATGCAGCCGCTTACGGACGAATCGTTTATCTCAACCGTCGCACCCTTCTGCACGGCTATCGTGCAGCCGTACTTCAGTTCCGCTCCGTTAATGAGCTGCAGCTTCGCGCCCTTCTGCAGGGATATCCTGAAACCGTTGCTGAGATACAGGCCGTCCAGAATAAGCGTACCGCCTGACTTTACGATGATAACGTCATCGCTGTTATAGATATACCCGTTCTCCGGAATAATGCCGGTGTAGTTCCTGTCGTCCTTGTCCAGGCCGTCCTTAACCGTCTGCAGCTCGGTGCGGGATACCGTCACCTTTCCGTCGATGATGCAGTAACCGCGCTTATCGGAGTAATCCGTCAAAAACCTTTTGACAAGTTCAGTGCCCTTTTTGATCTGCACGTTGTCAACGATTATCGACCAGTTTTCGCTGCTGTGCTTAAACGCAGAGTACCGGTAATCGTTTTCCGCGAGATAATTCTGTCCTGTGAAGAGCTCATCTTCATTGACGAATACAGGGTGAAGGGTCACAGGCTCTGTTATCTCTCTTATAGCGTCGATCCTGTTTCCGTTCTCATCCGCATAGTACGCGAGCGCACGTGCCGCAGCCATGGGGCTCTGTACCCTGCCGACACCCATTAAAAACTTATCAAGGCCTCCGCCGATCGTATAGTAGCTTCTGCTGCTGCTGATGACCGCATCCTCAGGGAGGAACAGGCACTCTTCATCCCCAGGCTCATAGCGCACATTGTAAAGGTTTACCGTGCGAGTGGTGCCTTCACCCCCCGATTCATACGCCGAAGGGATGTCGGAGGTGCCGAACATAAAGGTGTAATCCTTCGTAAAATCATCCGGCTTGGACTCACAGTAATAGAATTTTCCGTAGATCAGATACGTGTTCTCGGGAATATACTTTTTGTCCAGAACAAAATTACCGTCCGAATCGGTCTTCAGCTGCGCGTATACTCCGAGAGTCCAGTCGT
>JAEEGL013462430.1_pt1 | contig 33281 bp, 31 predicted proteins | sample 9134231 | NCBI WGS metagenome assembly JAEEGL01 (sample SAMN16246548, study PRJNA631951) | gut metagenome | biome: gut microbiome; feature: rumen; material: fiber-attached | host: Bos | place: Iran: Karaj | collected 2018-10 | reverse complement strand
AAGGCACCTGGCTCCATAGCTCAATTGAATAGAGCATTTGACTACGGATCAAAAGGTTACAGGTTTGAGTCCTGTTGGAGTCACTGAAAAACGCCATTGGAGAACATCCAGTGGCGTTTTTCTTTTTTGTTTGTCCCAAAACTGTCCCAAAGAATTTGGTTTGATGCTTGAGCGGAAGCCTACCTTATTGTAGTATCTAAACCTGCTTTCAACTCATGATCAGACTTCTTCGGCGTGGCCATTCGTCCAATTTTCTCAAGCAAATGGACAAGGACCGTATATCATTGTTTGACAAATGGTTGGGTATAAACAAGTCACTTACTTTGATGATTGCAATTATTACGACCAGTTCTGCTTTTCGGCCCCTGTAACCACATACTGTAAAACACCCCACCCCCTCCTCGAATAATTGGCTCTATCCCCCCCCTACTCCACCCTGGATTGATTTTATCCACGGTGGAGAAGTTGGAGTTTTTGGAGAAACTGGAGATGCGTCATGCAAAGTAACAACTTCCACATCTCCATCTCTTCTCGAGATACACTTCTGCTTGATATTACCGCTCTAGAGCGAGTTCATTTATTGTTTTTCCCCGAGAGAGGTGTTATCTTTGCTAAAATAGACAATTAACACAATAATCCTTATGCAGGAGAATAACAAATCAGATTATACATCTCCAGTTGTACGAGTTGTACCCCTTACGATGGAGAACGCTTTATGTGGCAGTCCTCTTCCCGGCGGAAACGAGGATATCGGATATGAAGATTGGGACTAAACGATGGAGGAAACGATTATGAGAAAGAGTTTATTCATTGGCCTAGTCGCTATTTTTGGCCTCATCGGTTGTTCAAGAAATCAGGAAATCGATGTTCCTGATGCTAACCTTTCCCTCTTCGCTAGGACTGAATCTCCGGCCGAATCCAGAACCATCGTAGAGTCCGGAGTCCATGTTTACTGGGAGCCTGGAGATGAGATTGCTGTCTTTATGGGTGAAAAGTCCGCGAAGTTTACGACGGATATTACGGCCGCTTCAGGGACAGCGACATTCAAGGGGACATTCGGAGATACCACGTGGCCTGAGGAACCGGATTTTTGGGCAGTGTATCCTTTCTCCGAAGATGCGGCTTTTGACGGAGAGACCATAACGACTGTAATTCCATCAACCCAGATAGCGAGAGAAGAATCATTTGCGAAGGGTGCGAACGTCTCTATTGCACACTCAACTTCTGCTAACCTACAGTTTTTTAATGTCTGCGGTGGTGTTCGGTTTTCGGTAGAAGAAGAAGGAATCACCAGCATTCGTTTCGAAAGTCTTAATCATGAGCCGATTGCAGGTAAGGTAAAGATTTCATTTATAGATGGCCTTCCTTCCCTAAAATCCATAGAAAAAGAAGATGATTTCATAGTCCTGAATGCACCTGATGGGGCTTCTTTCGTCCCAGGTAAGCATTACTATTTTACGGCTTTACCAGCACATCTGTCTGCCGGATATAGTCTTTCTTTATTAAGAGATGGTCAAGTGGCATCAAAAGTCTCAAATAACAAGGTCGAGATTAAGCGTTCCATTTTTGGAAAACTTGAGCATGTTGATAATAATCTTGAATTCAAAGATGTGATAACGCCTGAGGAGCTGAATGTCGTCACGGCAGCACTCTCTTCCATTATCGCAGATTGTAAAACAACTAACGAAGTGGATATTAACACCCAATTTGGTCTGAGGATAGATGAAATACGCAATCTTCCCGCTGTTGATGATGCTTTCTCAGATGATTTCGGTGCATTTATTCGATTACAAAATGGAACCATAATAGAGTGTCCTTTTTATACAGAGTCGGTATTTGATGAAGAAGAATCTGTTCCCTCACATTCTAATCAAATCAAGAAACAGGTAATTCGCCCCCAAAAGAGTAAAGGGAAAGCCTCCATTGATGATGCCAAGGTAGTTGTATTTAATTTGTTCTCCGATGCCCCGGGGCGTACTGTACAAAATCGAATCGTAGATTGTACGGTCGAGAATTTTATAGAAACATTTGGCGAAGATAATGTTTACTATGGTTGTTTTGAAGATTTTTCTTATTTGAGTTTATATAAAGCAATTAGATCTTCAAAGTGTGAACTTCTTTATATATATTCTCTTGGAAGTTCAGCATTATCAATAGCCGGAGAACTGGGAGACAAGATGATGGATTGGTTAGGAAAGACGAACGATGATGGTATTGCTTATGGCCAAAGATTAGCAATCGGTGGATCGGTTTATGGTGTATCAGAAGAGAGTTTTTTGTTTGTGAGCCGGGGTTATTCCGGTGAAGATTACATTCTTTTCGATTATTCTAGCAACCAGATGTACTATTCCATTGATCTTCCATCCTTTATCTCCCAATTGTCTGAATCTTCAGGATTTCCTCAGACAGAAAAGATTATCTACTGGGGGAGTTGCTACACAATGAGTTGTGACGTTTTCGACAGAGATGGGTGGAACGAGAATACATGTCTCTTAGGGTGGACCGGGGTTAACCGCCTAGCACAAGCTTATGGGTTGGTGATGTCAGAGTATCTTATCAAGAGTGGCAACTCATTGGATGTCTTTTGGAATGATTTTCAGGATTCCAATGGGGAGATTATTGAATCCGGTTTTTCTGAGGATTTTTTCGATAAACTCGAGAAATCAAAACTGATAAAAAAAGGGAAATCGATTTCTTCATTCTCTTCTTCTTTTTTGGACAAGCCCGATCCAGTTTGGACTGTTATCAATGATAGTGAATCTAAGTTTGAATTTGTTCGCCCTGATAATGGTGCTTGCTTTAATAGTGCATGGAAGGATAACTACACGATTGATGTGAAGTTAAAGTTTGTTGATAAACAGAATTTATCATTCTCAGCTTTTATTGAATTATTCCCACATTCATATCTTCGGGCAAAGGCCTATGGTTTTGATTTTGGAGATGCTGAAGATTTTGATTCCGATCACCCTTTCGGTGGTAATACTGATAAGATAAGAACGATATATAAAGGTTTATCTTGTATTGGTTTTAATATACAGAAAGTGTCGTTTAACCATATTCAGCCTGGTGTTCTCAAACTATCCACTGCGTTTAATAGTTCGGTAGATGATGATGTCAGGTATGTTTTTATTACAAAGGGAATGGGGAAAAACGATGCACAATTCGTGGAACCGAGCGATGTGATTTCTGAGCCAGAAATAGTAGACTTAGGTCTTCCATCAGGCGCCAAATGGGCATCCTTCAACCTTGGAGCATCAAAACCTGAAGAATATGGTGGTTACTTTGCTTGGGGGGAGACTAAACCTAAAGTTGATTATTCCTGGGAATCATATGGTTGGTGCAATGGGAACGAGAGTTCTCTGACAAAGTATTATTACGGGGATGGAAAGTCGGTACTGGAATCCACAGATGATGCAGCAATTCAACTACTTGGAGGCAAATGGAGAATGCCTTCAGAATCAGAATGGAAAGAACTGATTGATTATTGTAATTGGACATCCTCCTCATCAAATGGTGTAGATGGGATAATAGCAAAAAGCAAGATCAACGGAGCAGAACTGTTCTTCCCCTTCTCGGGGAAAATAGACGGAACAAAAACGATGAATTTTGGATCTATCGGATACTATTGGACTTCCAGTTTAAATCCATTTGAGTCTCTTGCTTGTATAGGGGCCACCTCTCCTGAAACGGGATATTTTGAACGCTATTGTGGTCTAGCAATTCGTCCCGTCTATGGGGAGGCCAATACGAATACAGAATATGCAACTCCAGAAGCCGTTGACCTTGGCCTTCCTTCCGGAGTTAAGTGGGCGTCGTTCAACCTGGGTGCTTCAAAACCGGAAGAGTATGGTGATTACTATGCCTGGGGTGAAATCGAGCCGTATTACAGCTGTCAGGATCCGTTAACATGGAAAGAAGGAAAGGAGTCGGGGTATTATTGGCCATCCTATAAGTGGTGTATGGGTTCAAGCTACACGTTGACTAAATACTGCACGAACTCGGATGATGGTTTTAATGGTTTCACGGATGATAAGGCAGTACTTGACATGGAAAATGATGCTGCCCATGTGAACCTTGGAGGGACATGGCGAATGCCGACTGATGCCGAGTTGAATGAATTGCGGGGGAAATGCACCTGGACCTGGACAACGCTGAATGACGTTAGTGGAAGACTGGTCACAGGGCCCAACGGTAACAGCATCTTCATTCCCGCCGCAGGTTACTGGACCGAAACCTACCAATACCATGCAGGTTCAAACGGTTTCTACTGGTCTTCTTCTCTCAATACGGACTATCCGGGTAACGCATGGAGCGTCTTCTTCAGTTCCCGCTATGTCGACAGGGGCGACACCTACCGCCGTAAAAATGGGTTCTCCATCCGTCCCGTCTGCGACTAATTTTTATACGGACCATTTTGATTAACCCCGACAGTTCTGTACAACTTTCGGGGTTTTGTTATGCGGAAAAGCACGTTTGCAATTTGTGGAAGATTGCCTTCTTCGCTCGTTTTCAAAGTGTCTTCCTAGATATTTAATAATTGGCAAAGCCAGATTCTCGCGGTAACACGAAGAAGCCACTTCCAATAAAACACCCCACCCCATCATCATTTTTGTGGTGATATCCCCCCCCGCCTCCTCCCTGGGATTCTTTTCACCAATGACTGGAAGGCAAACTATTTTGAAAAAGCGGAAATCTTTGTTCATGCGCGAGGTAGCCTCCGGCTTTTGACCCCACCCCATGTTCAAGAAATGGCGCGTACCCCGGCGCCCCCGAGATGGAATTCGGTTCTCTGTTCGACAGCATCCTGACGAAGGGCAGGAGGACCCTTGACGACTACGCCGTGGCGGACTTCAGCGTTCCCGACGCGGAGCGGAAGGTTCTCGACGCGCTCCTGGACACCTGCACCTGCCCTCAGTTCCACGACATCTCGGAGGACGAGGTGATCAACGTGGCGGACTCCGTCTCCTACCAGATGAGGTTGAAGCCCCAGACGAGATATGACAAGATAGCGGGCTACTCGGACTACTACGACACGCTCAAGTCCGGGAAGAAGCTTGTTTCCAAGAAGGACTGGGACGACGCGGTGGAGATGGCGAGGATCTTCCGTTCGGACCCGTACCTGAAGACCCTGTTCGGCACGAGGAACACGAAGGATGTAGAGTACATCTACCAGCCGCAGTTCTGCGTCCCGTGGATCATCAACGGAGAGGAGGTAAAGGTGAAGTGCATGTTCGACCTTCTCGTCGTGGACCACACGTTCCAAACGATCCAGCCCGTCGACCTGAAGACCAGCTCGATGCCCGCCTACGACTTCCCGGAACATTTCGTGAAGATGCGGTACGACATCCAGGCGGCGTTGTACACGCGCGTTTTGCAGAAGGTGGTCGAAAAGGACAACGAGCTGAAATACTACACGATCCTTCCCTTCCTTTTCACCGATGTGAGCCGCACGGACAAGGTCCCGGTGACCTACGAGATCGACGCGTCCAACGGCTTCTCCTTCTCCAAGGGCGAGAAGGTGTACGACTACAAGGGCTGGGAGGAACTGCTCGCCGAGATTCTCGTCTACGAGGAGAACGAGTCCAGGGTTCCGAACTTCATCACCACTGCCGGACCGAACGATCTGGTGTCGATCCTTTCGAGATAGGAGGTCGGATGGCAAGGATTATCATTCCGCTTTACCACTTCAAGTCGCGTGTCCCGCTCGTCGTGTTCAAGGCGGGCGGGGACGAGAAGCACGTCGGCATCGTTGACACCGGCTCCGAGGTTTCTATGTTCGACTGGTCCCTGACGGCTGACGGCTTCGACTCCGAGGACGCTCCCGGCGAGACGAACTTCGTCGGGGTGAACGGGGAAGGGAGCGCCACGAAGGTTTCGCTCGTCAAGGGAGACGTAACGTTCAAGACCAAGGACGGGGAGCACTGCACGCTCTCCGTCGCCGGAGTCACCTACGACTTCTCCGCCTTGACCGACACGTTCCGCAAGAGGACGAAGAAGGACATCAGCATCTCGGCGATCTTGGGCTCCGACTTCCTGAAAGAATATAGTGCGAAGATCGATTACAAGGACAATACGCTGACCATCGATGAAATGGAAGAAGAACGTCTTCAGAGTCCGCTCGATCCGGATTGTCTTGACGATTATAATGCCGAAGAAGATCATTAAAGATATTGTGATGCTCGCTAGGAACACAAACAATAAAAACGAGAGAACTAATGGACTACGAAAAGAAATACAACGAGGCGCTGGAACGCTTCATGACGTTTAAAGAAAAGTACTATGCAAAAGATGCAAATCTTGGTGATGTAATCTTTGACAAGACTGGAGAAATGCAGAAAGACTTTGAATCAATCTTCCCGGAACTTCGCGAGAGCGAAGAGCAGAAGCCCGCAAAGCGGAATCATGAAGACGAGATCATGAGAGATCGTATTATTGGCGCATTAAAATCCATATCGATAACGACGGCCAGTAGGGACACATACAAAGAAGAAATCGAATGGCTCAGATCCCTTCGCCCTGTCTGGAAACCCAGCGAGGAGTCGATGCCCGTTTCAGAAGATACCGTCAGTTGGCGAGAAACTACGCATTGATACTCGAGCGGTGCTCAGGCGTGCAGGTTTTTATCAAAGAGAAAGCACGGTACAGTTATTCCCCGTAATCAGTGCCATCTCTAGATTAAAATGAATACAGCAACCACTTCAACACAGTTATTATGAAAACAGCAATCATTTTCACCAGATGCAGCAGTTCCGGATCCCTTGAAGGAAGACAGGATACCACACGGCAGGTTGAAGACCTCCAACAGTATGCAGACACCAACCACATCAAGGTCATCAAGACTTATGAAGAACACCAGTCAGGTGGAAAAGCCAACAAAGACAGGCCTCTCCTTCAAGAGGCCTTTTCCTTTTGCCTGGACAACCACGTCGACATCATCCTTATCAGTGAACTGTCCCGACTGGGCAGGAAGTGCGACGAGATACTGGAAAGCATCAAGTTCCTAAAAGACAATCATATCAACTGTCACTTCCTGAAAGAGCAGCTGTCCATCTTCTCTTCCGACGGAAAGGAAAATCCCTACCTCACCATCATGTGTGCCGTCCTTGGCACGGCGGCAGAGCTGGAAAGGGAGGCGATTTATTACCGGCTCAGGTCGGGAAGAGACAAATACGTCAGAGATGGCGGCAAGCTGGGCAAGCCCAAGGGTGCCGGCGTCAAAACCAAAGATCAGATGGCAACAGAGTATCGGAGTGTCGTCAAAAACCTTAACGCAGGGCAGTCTGTCCGGAACACCGCCAAGATCTGCGGTATCTCGGTCAGTACCGTGATGCGCGTCAAAAAAACATTCAACCTTTAACCAAACAACGAACAGCAATGGAATTTAAAATAGTGATTTACAGGCCAGGATTCGTTTGGACAATAACGATAAAAGCCTTTGAGGCACTGATAGTCGGAGAATTGTCCATCTATGCCAGAACGTCTGTTGACAGAATTCAAAAAACAAAAGGCGAAGTATACTGGTGTTCAACTTCCGCCATGGAAAACGACATCAAGATGTACCTCGAGCAGATTGTCACTGGCAACGAAATCATCGAAACCCGCACGAAGTGTCCTCGGCATGCAAGCGAGAGAGACCTAAGGATTCAAGATTTTTTAAGCCAGATCCTCGGATTCTCCGACCGATAAACAACAAGCAATTCAAAAACAAGACTTATGAAACACCTGAGAGATAGGATTGAACTCGTCGGCACAATCAAGGACGTCAACATCCAGCGGCGCAACAACACCCGGCGGATTAAGCTCTTCGTCGAAACAGAAGATTTGCATGAAGGGATCAAACTTCGGCTTCCCGTCACCGCCTGGGAAAGCGAAGGCGGCAGTGAACTCGACCTTATGACAACAGGCACTGCTGTCCATATCGTCGGGAAGGTCCGCGTACAAAATCAAACGACTGCATACCGTGTGGAGAAAACGGTCCGCGACATCGTCGCCAGCAAGGTCGAAACCATCTAAACCTATCAATACGATGAAAATGTATGACTACAACGGAACCAAGGTATATCTCCAGAAGGAGGAATACCGCAACAACGGAACGCTTGCCGTCCTCATGTTCAAGGAGGATGGTGAACTCTATGGCGGTGTGACGGTAAACCTAAACCACCCACTTCAGTCAGACAGTCTCGCCTTCCTGGACGAGAACAATCTGCCGGGAATTGGGAAATGGCTCAAGAAGAAGAAACTCGGCATCGACATGGGTGTTAAGGCTGCTTCCGGTTTCTGCACCTACCCGCTTTACATGCTGTTCTTCTAAGAAATAAGCCCTTCGGAGTGGTGATGACTCCGAGGGGCTTTTTTTTAATAACTACTCTGGTCCAGTAAAAATAAAAGGTTTCGTAACATAATAACCATAGTCGTGAGGCTCAATATTTAACACACATTTATATTCTCTGCCAGCAGTCAGGAAATTCCCGAAAAAACCAGAGAAACGATAAATCCCATCAATAAAATCATCAGGAGTGATGTTTTCATTACCAAATGAAGCTATCCAATTGTCATCCATATCGTAAATTGTGAAATGGAGAAAAATCCTCGATGTGTTAAACTCTTCGGCATAACGTTTTTTGTCGAGAGCAGCCGCGATTTCCATAGTTAATCCTCCTGATTCCGTTTTAGCTTCAATAGATTTGATGCTGAAGATTTGTTCGGAATAAAAGGTTTCACTCTTACGTTCCCATTCGGGATGATCAAATGAATAATAGACATAAGCAACGCACTCTTTGTTAGGCTTGAGGAAAGGACAGGTAATACTGTACTTGCCACTTTCCACTGCGACTGTTACAAATTCGTCGCCACCGGTAATTCCATTTTGAGCAATCCCTACGATTAATTCTCCAACTATTCCTTCTCCCCATTCAACCTCTCCATTAACTATTGCCGAATGTCCATCTACAGTAACAGAATCGAGAGTCAATTTTTTGATATAATCCAGCGTTGTAAAAGATACTTCATCACCAAATACCTGAATGCCGGTCTCCCTATGATATGCAACTGCTCTATAACGGTATGTCGTATTCTCCCGACAAGATATAGTCATTGAAAACTTGCCATTCTCAATTCTACCGTTTTCCTCTGTTATCGTCAACATTTCTGTACCATCAAGACCATCAAGTATAAAATAGCACCATACTCTATCATCGTCTCCTGAACAAAAGTATTCGCCATTCAAAGTGGCAGAACGAGCTTGAATATCTGAAGCATCATTTGTCGTAGCAGAAAAGACTAGTTCAGGTGTTTCGAATGATTTTACCTCGGCGTAGTTAAATACACTGTTTGCAACATAGAAGGCTCGATAATAATACTTAACGCCTGGTTGCAAAGTATTTACAATGATGTCGTATTGATTGCCGACCAAATCTGTTGATTTAAATGTATAGCAACCTTTTCCGTTATTCATCGGAGAGGTATCTGTCGCTGATAATACGATTCCTATTTCAGTAAAAGAACCGGCGTTGACATACGATGTTATTCGAGCTGTCTTATACGTAATGTTTGTCGCATCTCCAGTTACTATGGGGTCGTTTGCTGTGTTATGTATAACGGTTATCTGACAAGTGGTTTCTTTTGATCCAGCTTTTGCCGTTATGGTCGCTGAACCCTGCATCATGGCAGTCACCTTACCCTCTTCGTCAACAGCTGCGATACTGTTATCAGAGGATTCCCAAGATACTGACTTATCCGTTGCATCTTCAGGTGATACTGACGCAATCAAAGATTCAGAATCACCTTCAAGTAATTCTAATGACGATTTGTTGAGGCTAATTGAATTGACGGCAACAAAGCCTTTCACAACCTTCACATCACAACTGGCGGTTCTCCCTCCAGCCATAACGGTAATGGTTGTGTTGCCTTCTGAAATTGCGGATACAAAACCGGATTCAGTTACAGAAGCCACTTTCGGCAAAGTAGAAGTCCATGTCATTCCATCATATGTCGCATTGGATGGAGATACGGTCGCCTTCAAAGTCAGTGTTTCGCCAATTTCTAATTCGGCACTAGGTTGGCTGATTGCAATGGACTGTACTTTGATTTCTTTTTCTTCTCCACCGCAAGACGAAAGAAGAAAAGACAATAACGCAGGAAAAAGCCGAAGATACTGTTTATACATAAACACGATCCGATTATTCGATAATAACAAACAAATATAAAAAATCTTCATGAATTACTGTAAGCGTCTCCTTTTTCATTTGGGCATTCGTTCTATCCTGTTTGGAGATACTTTTGGATACTATAATTCTTTATGGGGTCGCAAGGTATTTCAACAGCTTGGGTTCATATAGTCGATATAACCATTAGGTTAATTATTTATTAGCTCTTTTTATTTTCGGAACTAATTCTACATCTTTACTGAAAAGCAAGAACAACCCCTTTTAAAAAATCAAACTATGGACGATTCTACGATTTCGTTAACTGATGCCGAATTATATCAAATCGCTATCCATGAAGCAGGGCATCTTGTCGCTTATTACTTACTCAACGGAAACATAGACATTATCAAAAGCGTTTCTGTTGGCATACGTGATGGTGAAAAAGATCTGGGTCGCGTTAAAGAAGACAGTGGGGCAAAATTGGCAGAAGCCTTCGATCTTTATTATGAGGATGAAGAAGGATTCTACAAAGTTGGTGGCTGTGCGTTCAAAGAGTGCTGTTATAGTCTTGCAGGAGTAATAGCAGATAAAATCTTCTTGAATTTAGACCACATTCCTTTTTCGCATTCTTGTTCTGATTGGTTCTCCATCAAAGGCTGGCTTGACAATTTTCCTGGTGATGATTCTATCATAGATTCATTAGTAGAAGCCGCAATCCCTGAAACCGAGAAGTTGGTACACGCAAATTTCGATTATATTAGAAAGGTCGCGGACGCTATCATCGCCGCTCCAAATCATGAATTGGATAACCCCTCACTTAATGCGTTATTGGAAAGGGTATTTCCTGAGGAAAGAAGGGGGCCGAATCGATATAAAGGCCTTGATGAGAGATTTGATGAGGTCGCCAGGTTTGTGGTATCAAGGCAGAACGCCATGCAACTTGTTTTACAATACTATCTGGATTTAGGAGATTATCGTGCAAAACGTATCCTGAATCAACTTGAGGGTGCAGGAATTGTTGGTCCGGCGAATAATCAAATGGAAAGGGAGGTGCTGGTGAAGGATTTGGAAGAACTTGAGCAGATTCTTTCTCGTAACGCCGCACATCAACAATCTGATGAGTAAGAAGTGGACTTTACCTCTTTGTGGTATTTATCTTCCTACCACAAAGTCACATCCTTGTGCGGACTGATGTCAAATGGTATGATAGAAAAGACAGAATAAGATGGCAGTAGGATGCTCGGGATCCACAAGAACCAGAATCTCCGTGTCACATGTATCGACTGTATCGGTTCTTCGCCTTCCGATACATCCGATACACGATACAAGTCAGGATTACCCATAGGCTTGATCAGAATGAACGAAAACGGCCTCTGGAGCTATCCGGAGGCCGATTATCGTTGGAGAACTAATCATAATGCTTAATCATCGCAGACGGGACGAATGGAGCTCCCTAAGAAGCGATAGTTGCAGTTGCTGAAAACTCTAGTGCTATGGAAGACCATACGCCACGCCTCGCACGGGTAGAAGTACGTATCATTATCTTCCGTAGAGAGGGAAGAAGACCAATAGACGCCGTACTCCACATCTATATCGCCGGAATCTTTCGACAAGCAGTCCGCGGCTGGAAGGAAGATACTGTTGCCGTTGGATGCCGTGACATGATAACCATTGATTCCGTTCCGCATTGTCCAGTTCCAGGTACAATTCTCCATTAACTCCATCCATTCTGCATCCGTCGGTATATGCCAAGAGCCACCGAGGTTCACATTGGCGGTATCATCCTCTGGATCCAGGACGGTCTTGGTGTCAGTAAAGCCTTGATAGCCGAAACAGTTGTTATAGCAATACTTAGTCATAGTGACAGATGCCCCCATACACCACTTATATGACGCCCAGTCATACCCAGCTTCCTTGCCGGGCTTCCATGTCAGAGGATCAAGGCTATTATAATACGGTTCCGTCTCTCCCCAGGCATAGTAATCTCCATACTCTTCCGGTGCCGATGCTCCGAGATTAAAAGACGCCCACTTGAGGCCGGAAGGAAGCCCAAGGTCGACGGCTTCAGGGGTAACCACTTGATAAGAATCATCTTGAAAAAGATCGGATAAAACAAGCCGAAGGCCCATATCCCAATTTGAATCCATATTCGATTGGTCGTCCAAATAAACTTGATCGGCCCGCATGGCGATTCTACAAAACCACCTTACATTACCTAGGCCGCCACCACGCATTACCCGCACAGACGAAACTGTTGTATTGCAGGGATTGTTGACGGGAGATATACTGTAGTAATCCGCATCATAATAATCCATACACGGCTCCCACACATTTCCAGCCATATCATATAACCCAAGTTCATTTGCTTTCTTCTGTGCTACCGGATGTGTTGCGCCACTACTATTCTTATCATACCAGGCCACCTCTCCGGCGTCATTGCTTCCAGGATACGTATACCCTTGACTCTTGTTTCCACCTCGTGCGGCGAACTCCCATTCGGCTTCTGTCGGCAAGCGGAAATGCTTTCCTGTCAACTGATTAAGTTTTGATATGAATACGTTCATATCGTTTCTGCTTACATATTCCACTGGATTGTCTGCGCCCCTGTTTGCCGAAGGATTGCTGCCCATTACCGCCTCCCATAAAGCTTGAGTCACCTCTGTCTGACCAATGTAAAATGTGCTCAGTAAGACCTGATGCTGAGGCTTCTCGTCCGGATTTGCCTCTCTGTCGCTGTTTGGCGACCCCATCATAAATGCCCCGCTTTCCACCTTAACCATATTGAAAGAAACTCCGTTGACGGTTATAGTTTCAGTCTCCGGTTCATCATTCACATTCGAATTAGCGACCGGTCTGACACCTAATCCTTCATATCTTTCATGTCCACCTATTTCACAGGACACCAAATAAGCCATTTTCATTGCGTCAGATGGCAGGACGGTCCGCAAATCTGATGACCAATAATAAGGTGCGTAGAAGTTATAATAATTCGACTTGGTCTTGAAGCCATTGCACGGGATGAAAATGGCATTGCCAGTGACAGGACTGGAAACCAGATATCCATCCTGTTCCTTATAATTGATCTTTGTCCATTGGCAACGGTCAATCAGTTCCTGCCACTCTGCAGAAGTGGGCATCCGCAGTTTTCCACCCGAGGTTGAGTAGGCGACATCATCGGCGGAATCAAGGACCGTTTTGTTGTCGACCGTTCCATAGGAAGACAGCGTACAGTATTTGGTCAATGTTGTTTCCGAACCCCCGCACCAGCTATAATTAGACCAAGAGTATGTCGACTTCGTTTGCGTTTCTCCCCAGGCATAAAAACCTCCGACATCCTGGGGCTCCGTTGCTCCGATATTGCATGACGCCCATTTCACGGAAAGCCCCAAGTCAATCAAGTCACCGGGAGTAGGCTCGGTAGGAATGACTGTGTCCACTTCAGAAACAAAGTCATAGGGCTCCCCCATATAGATTGTTCCGTTCTCATCTGTCGCATAAGCTATTACCGTATACTCGGTCCCTTTCTTCATGTTAGGCAAAGGAGCATAGAACAAATTCGCGTCATTGGTCGCGGGGATTTCCTGTATTGAGCCACTCTCGCCCTTCTTGGATAACTTGAAGCCCTTGGTCAGTTTGTCGCTATCCATATTGAGGACGCCTCCGTACGCATACATCTTTTCATCGATTCTGAGGACAGTAAGAGTCGTCACGGCAGGATCTTGATTCTGGACAGGATCATTCTTGTGATAATTGCGTGGAGCAATCATATAGATTGCATCTTCAAGTTTATGACTATAGTCACTAGGGCCTTTCTCCTTATAATCAGATTCACTCTGAGAATAGAACTCCAATCTCATGACCCCAGGGTTGAAAAACGATGTGACTACGTATGGATTCAACTTGCTTTGCATATACATCCCAAGCGGCACCCCATACATATCCTTTTCAACAAAATCTATTGAACGGGTATAATAAACTCGTCCCTGAGGAGTAGTGTTATGCCAGATACTTACAGATTCACCAGAGTCCAAAAGATAATCAAAGTAGACTAATTCATTACCACCAATCCCAACTGAGTAGATGGCAAAGGGATTCACACAACCGCCATTCTCTGGAGACGTAATTTGGATCTTGTGTGGCTTAAGACGTGAGCGCTCGGGCTCAGAAAAGCAAGTTTCCTTTCTGAAAAAGGAAAAGTCTTTCACTGCCCCTTTGACCCTCATCATCGCACCGCTTTTCGTGTACTTATCTTCAATCCCCCCTGGGGAATTCTTGAAGTTTGACAGAAACGAACCAAGAGTGAAATAGCTACGCCCCATGTAGTCAGCCATAATAAGGGCATAAGCTTCTCCAAGCATATTGACATTGTCCCATCCCACCAAGCAAACGTTATAATTTCCTAAATCAGCCCTAAGAGTATGACAGCTAGAGAGGTAAACCATTTTTCCCGCCAGCTTGGAGGAGTTGATGTTCTTGAGAAAAGATTGAAGACTCGCTCCTCTGTATGTATGTCCTGCTATCTGATTGACAACATTTCCAATCTTGCCATTCCCGACCGGGGTCAAAGGCTTGTAGAACTCGCCAGCACCACCATAAGGTATGCTATAACCATCGTATTGCTTGTAGTACTCTCCTCCGACAGCAATATATCCATATTCATCACCTATTGTTGAAATGAAGATGGCAATACAGTTTTCATCTGCCAAAGCCGATGCGAGGCTATTCACAGTAAAATCCGCAAAAGGGTGCTCAATGATTCTTCCATGATGAACAAGCCTTTCCGCCGCGCACTTCATCAATTGATTCTGGTTCTTCCTACCGTTATCATTTGAGAAAAGGTTGAAGAAATGAATCGTTTTAGAATCAGACGCCCTGGTTTCTACCGGCGTGTTAAAAGTGGACGGAGAATAGCCGACACCATTGGTCTGGGTGATTTCATCATCGAAAGCTGTCCCGTAGTCAAACAAGAAGCACTCTTCTGCATCGTCCATGTACTTTAGATGAACCCCCGCACTTGTAACCTCGGCGGACTTGACCGACGGTAAAGCCTTTATGGACCCCAACTTGTCCTTGACCAGCGTCTCGGCATTGAAATCGTCCGTAATGCACGAAGACACGAGATCAACGATATTCGTCCTATCCTTTTCCAATTGCTTCGCAACTTGTTCTTCCGTTGGTTTCGGATCCGGATCAGGGTCGGGAATATCAATCTCTTTTTCCGCGCAAGCCATCGCAAAGGCACCTGCCATAAAGACTACTGCGCACCTGAAAGCACGATACAAATGGTCGGTTCTCATATTATTAGATGTTTGATTCAGTTGGGTTAGCAATACAAAGGTAGGAATATCTTTATCCGAATCAAATGAAATCTGGTGTTATATGTTCAGCGAACAGAAGTTCACCGATTGCCGTCGTCATATCATCAGCCGTATTCTCCCATCCGACTTGACGAAGGTCTCCGGATGCGACAGAACCACCGCCCAAATCTGCTTCTCCGAAACCGGCTCCTTATCCCAACGCTGATAAAGGCCGCGTTCGTTGATTTTACGGGCGATTTGGTCAGTCTTCATGCCTTGATTTGAAGAGGCAAGGAGGTATACTATGGCTTCGGGGAGGGTCATTTTAGGGGAATAGGTTACAGAATCACATTTAGCTTCTTGGCTATTTCCTCTACATCTTTGGACATGTTTTCCAGAAGGGTCAATGCATTCCAATCGCCACATGGAATATATCGGTAGATATAACCACTATCGTATGCGTCATAAGGGCGGTCAACCTTTTCTTTCTTATTCGCACTTTCTGGAATAATGTCCGGATCAGTTTTGTCAAGGATATTATGTAAATAGGAATAAGAGAGCGAGTCGGGGTCCTTATTGAGCCTATCCCACATCTCATTCAAACGGTCCCAATCCTTTTCCTTTGACGAAGACGGATTCTGGCCAATGCCATGTCTAAACTGTTCTCCTTGAACAATGACCTCGTAAAGATCACACATGCCTGTCTTACCACCGTCCCAGACAAGAGCCCCGACTTGTCCTACTCCGTTAAAGACATTTACATTCAAGTACACGCCGGGCTCCGTTTGCTTTCTAACCTCGTTGGCTGGGAGCAACTTGACACGGACGCTTCCCAGGTTATCCTTCAAATGCATCATGAACTTTGTACAACGAAGCTTGACGTACAAGTCGTGAAGTCGACACTCTTTATACTTGTTATAATCCTTGAACAAAGGCTCATCTACATTCTGCTCCAAAATCGTGCTTAGAATTGCCCGCTGAAGATAATGAAGACGGTAAATGAAATCACAATAATCAGCAATATAGGATGATCCCTCCGGGTCTTTCCAACCTTTTCGTATCTCATCTCTGAGGGTGAGATAGTTTACAGTCTTCCATGTTGCATCACCTTCTTTCAGTTTCTTTCCCTTTTTGACTTTATAATGAACCATGACTGAGCCATCATTATTTTTATCCGGAAAAGATTCAGCGAGAGAAAGAAGGAGATACCTTGGCACACAATTATCGTCCTTTCTCCTCTTCTGTTCAACCCGCTCGACATATTTTAATAACTGCTCCCGGTATGGAATACTCTTGACCTTGTTCTCAATGATCAAGTCATATACCACTCTTTTTGGCTTTTCATTAGGGTCCAGAAAGACTCTCTTTCTTCCCCTAGGCTTAAGATCATCTACTAAATGGTATATGCAGATATCGAAATTTTCCTTTTCTCGATCCAGAAAATAAACATTGCCATTCGGCAGTTCCGGCAGTGCTTCGTCATCTCCGAGCAAATTCCTAATCATTTGGATGAATGCAGACTGGTCAGACATCCACAAGAACTCCAAAAAGTTACTATGAAACAATTCTTTGGAACTTAAGGAGAGTCGGAAAATAGGCATTCCAGAAAGATCCTTCAACAATTCAGGAGCAGGAAGGCTGGTTATCTGTTCAGGTGTATAATCACGGCGAGGGGTGTTGATATATGTATTCATTTGAGTTCCATTAGATTATCGCTTGTTTCCCATAGGAGTATAGATTAAGCGGAAGTGATCGCCAACACTAGGGCCATCCATCCATTCGCGAGTTTGTAGCCCTCCACGTCGACCATGCTTTTTATAATGTGGTTTCGTTCCAACTTTAGTAACAGTAGCTTTATATCCTCCACCAGTTATGAGGGTTTTTACTTGACAGCCCACGATTCTCCCTTCTGCATAATACTTTGGTGACTGTGCTTTATACTTTCGTCCCATCGCGTCTTCTAGCACATAGGAACACTTTTTATCTCCACGCTTAACCTCTGCCACGCGAAGGTTATACACCCCAGAAACTCGCCCATGAATTGGGTCGCCAATCTCCTGTCTAGAGTAATTCTTTGCTTTTGACGTGTTGTCGAATTTCGGTTTTGGTGCTGATCGTGGTTCCTCAAAGAGAGGAATAGCATAATCTTGTTTATTGCATATGAGAGTATCAGAAACTACGAGCTTTGCATTTTCAATTTTGAAATATACCATACAACGGAGAATTCCATCCTCGGTAAAATGCTTTGGATGGCCCGCCTTGTATATATTACCATCAGCATCCACCAACTCGTACTCATAGTTGACAGGTGTAGATGTGACGCTCTTTATTAACAACTTGTATTTCCCAGTAACGCCGCTACGGAAAGGTGCGTCAGGCATTAGGTGATCTGCTTCCATTTAACAATTCATTCTATTGACAAGCCTGAAGATACGTTTCATGATACCATTTCCTGAAACTCGCCCCTCCAACCTCCACGTACCCACCTCTATAGTACCGATTGAAAAGGAGGGCTTTCAGGGAAACCGGCACTCCATCATCTGTTGAGAAATCAGACATTCCGTAGGCATTGTATTCATCCAACCATATCTGAAAAATCTCGCTATCCAGATTGAACTCAACCCATCTCTTTTCATAAAACCCAAGACCCTCTCCCGCCGGCAATCGCTTGATACTCTCGGGGCAGTTCTCCTCGCCGTGATAATAGCGGCAGTATTTAACGAATTCTTCGGTGGCGTTCATTTTAGCTTGCCTCACTATAGTCTGCCCATTGTTCACATTGTGCCAGGACTATTTCCGGGGTATGAGCCGCTTCTGCCACCTTTGCCCATCTAGCCTCAGCCGGGACAAAGAAGATATTGCAGGAGGTGTATTCGTCCTTATCTTCCTCAAAACCTTCGCCTTCCTTTACAAGCTCATCGTATTTCTCATCGAATCGGTCGGAGATATACTTCAGGAAGATAAGCCCAAGTACGACATTCTTGTATTCGGAGGCGTCGATGTTGCCTCGGAGAAGATCTGCTGCTTTCCAGATTTTATCCTCGAAGCCCAACTCGGTTGTGCTATTGGTCTTTGCCATGTTATGTGATTTCTAGGTAACTTACAAATATACGAAAAAATAGGATGTGATATTTCGCAATAATCCTTACCTTCGAAAAGGGGGATGAGGCTATTATGCTTCATCTTTGGGAAAATCCGGGTAACTGACGGCTATCTTGGAAACAAGGTGGCCGTCTTTTATGTATATTTGCATCTGACGATTGTTTCACCCTTGGTTTATATGCTTATGAAGAAGACAGTATTCTCGTTTGTTCTAGTCTTTATTGGAATCTGTGTTGCTTTAAATGGGTTTGCTCAAAATGATAAGGTAAGTACATTCAATTTAAAGCTTCATGATGAGCCTGGATACAAGGTGATTATGACAGTTAACCCTTCCCAAAAGGAGATTACTCAGAGAGTTAATGATGGAGAAGTTAGGAGAATCAACTATTACGATTATTCAATCGTACAAATAGGTGATATAAACATAGGCAACTTTTCTTTCTCTTTAATCCCCGATATTAAAGCTCCTAAGACAGGAGATGAATGCTTGACATCGGAGTATTATGTTTTTATTGGGTTGAATGCAGTAATAGTGAGTCTTGCTAAAAACCGTGTTCTTGCATTTGACTATGATATGCCTAAAGACAAAAAAGTAGATCAACTGGCAATTCTAACTGGTAATTTGCTGGGTATAGAGCCCAAGGGAAACACGTCATCTTCGTCAAAGTCATCTTCTAGTACAACTAGTAAACCAGTTACGACAAATAAGGCGACATCATCTTCACAACAATCCACTAATTATCGTGGAAATGGTGATTGTGTGAGTCTGTTCAATGATAAACAGTTGACTCCGGAGCGGATGATTGACCATCCCTTGGGTTTCTTATCTTCCAACTCTTCTTCCTTCACGTATGAACAAGCTCTGCAAGAAGTTAAACGATGTGGGGTCGTCGCCGACAGTATCATAGAGGGAAACGCTATCGCTTTTCATCCATCGTCCGATGATAGTAATTACGACTTAAAATGGAAAGGCCTCGATCTGTGGAATGTTTCCTGCATTTGGGTAGAGGGGAAAATGATATCATATCTCTATACTTTTGACCTAGATTTAGATGGCCCCCAGCTAATCAATTATGCCGAAGGGATTGTCAGTTCTATCAGTGTATCCAAGGGTATCATGTTTAAAGATGACCCCAAGAATAGGTATCGTTCCTCAAATGCTTTATTTTTCAGGACTGGCAAATATGGAACTAAAGATATATGCATTAATCTAAGCAAAGGTGTTTCCGGCAGTGCTTGGTTAGATATAAGGGTAAACGACTTTTGATTTGTTTGGGAGTCCATCGCTTGTGGTTTAAATACTGATTCTCAACGGCTATCTCATTAGGATGGCCGTTTTGTTTCTTTATTGTTCAATAAAAAAGAATTGGACCGAAATCCAATTCTTTCATAATAGCGTTAGTCCTCGTTAACCTTGAATTCCTCGAATATGTAGCTGACGGAGTCTGGATGCTCGTTCTTATAATCGTCGATGGCTAGATTCTCTTTTCAGCGTTGATCTCAGAAGAAGATAAAGTATTCCCATAAAACAAACACCGACTATCAGTATAAGCCAGTGAAAAAGCCGCATCTAGTAGTTTCTTATTTCATCAAGGTTGTCATAAGGGAACCATTTCCCATGCCAAAGGTCCAGATAATAAAGAAGAATACGGTCCTTCTTCGGGATTGATCGATCCAAGAGTTTTCCCTTCAGGCTATTATGTGATAAGGCATCATCATAATCTCTCGTTATTCCGTTGATGAACCTTTCTCCATCTTCCCTTGAAATAGACTCGTAAAACAACTTCTCACCAGACCACCACGTCGCCGCGTTTCCATTCTTTTCGAAGGGATTCTTCTGCTCCCCATGGTAGTACTTGAAGGAAAACCCTTTGTACGTCATCCTCGAAGAGGTGAAATAACGGAACAGTTGACGTTCGAAGGGGACTAGGCCGACCTGATGCCGCTGGGCTTCCTTAGTCATTTCGGTCCAGTATTCAGCCAGATCTTTACAAAGGGCCGAATCCTTCCCCATGACAAAGCTTGCCATAATGTTATCATAGATGGGAAGGGCGTTCTGTTCCCCCAGACTCTTATGAAGCCAGAATCTCGTATGCTTGGTGATAAACGAGACTCCCATATGCCGGACATTCTGATTGAAGCTTTTGACGGCAGACGACAGGAAAGCGATACCGTCCGCGGTTAAGGTCCGGACACTAAGACAAGATTCGACCAACTCCCTATAGGCGGGTTCGACAACAGACCAATCAAAGCCATTCCCACGCACATACACTCCACGCCCGGTACTCCCTCCCCACGTCTGAATCAAATGGAATATGCTTTCAAGGTCTTCCCCGTCCTGATAATTCCGAATTCTACGAAGCGCGTCATCTTCCAATTCGTCGTCACTGTGCAATCCCTGGAAGAATCCCAAAGGAACGATTCGACGCTTTTGAAGAAGGGTGATCATCGCCAGAACGCCTCTTGAGAACTCGCCCAATGTTAACGGGAGCTTCTGGTCCGTGTATTCGATATCCGGGAACATTCCTTTGCCGTTGAGCATCTCAAACCGATCCATCTCCCTTCCATCACGTTCCACCTTCCCAAAGAACTCCTCCTTTGGCCTCAGCCACAACTGACCCTCCCCGTACATTGCTTGATATACGACCATCTCCTCCAGTGTCTCGCTGTCCTTTGCGATGCCCACGAGTTTATAGACGTTCCCCTTGAAATGACGATAGTATTTCTCCATAATCCAAAGATAATCATTCTTGTCAATCATCTCAAGAATCCTTACCTTTGATCCGGAAATGAGGCCGCTTTGCTTCTCATCTTAGGGTAAAACCAGACAACTGGCAGTCATTCGAAAGAGTGACTGCCTTTTTTCTATTTTGCGGATAATGCTATCTTTCTTATTTGCGACTAATTCGGATAATTGTCTTTACCTTTGTATTGAATCATTCAGAAGCTATGGACAGTATGGATATTTCTCCCAATTAATGGGGTTTTTTAAGGGAAACTCGGGAAATGGCACTTAAGGCAGGGAAAGATGAGGACACAGGACTTCATCGAACTGGAATGGAGGACTATCTCGCTGTTATTTTCCCTGAAGTCCCAGAGGATCAATGGATCCATGATAAAGCAATCGACGGGTGCAGAAGACGCATTCGGCCTGATTATCGTTGCGATAGCCTTGGTCTAATCATAGAGTTTGACGGCGTTCAGCACTATCAGCAGCCTGATACAATTAGGAAAGATCAAGAGAATCAGTTATTCTATGAGGGGCTCGGATACAGAGTGGTTCGTATCCCATATTTCATTCAACTGACCAATAATGTGATTAAAAAAATGTTTGGGGTTGATGTCGCTGAACCAATGTTTGATCCAAACATTCCCTCCTTGGGGAAAAATGGACGTAACTCTCCTGCGTATTGCTGTCCTGCTGGTATTGTTAGAATGGCGAGGGAATTCAAAAAGTATCCTCAGCAATACGAGGTTAATATTGAATTCCTTGAGTCTCAAGAGGACGATTATCTTACGGGAGCATCATTATTACGCGAAACATACGATTCGCTTTAGCCCACAATTTGAAATAATAACCGCGTCTTTATGACGCCCAGGCCCGTCTGCCCACGGTCATCTCGAAAGGTGTGACCGTTTTTTCTTTCCAATAAGCGAATACTGCTCAATCACTTTACCAACACTACTATCATATGAAGCTGCTTTCAATAGAAGAATTGAGTTCTGACCAATAGAAAGAAATTGCACCTACTGTTTTTTATCAAAACAATCAGAATAAAACGGACGCATCCTCTTGCTGAATATCTTCGATGTTCACAAAAATAACTCCAAACATCCTATATTTATCTCCTGCATCATTTGTTTCTACACCAATCTCAATACGTTTGTTAGGTAGATTTTTAAGAACAGGGCCAAAGAAAAACCACCGAGCAACAACGTAATTATCTTGCGTCTCCAAATCACTATCTTTGGGATAATCAAAATACCGAGATGCACCTCCATTAGCCTTTTGTATTATTTTGCTAAAAGAATTAACCGCATTACTTATGCTGGTATTAAGATGGTTTTTGCTCTCGTAAGGTGTAGTAAAAGCGACATAATAAAGTCCGAAATGATCATCAAATAATAGATTGACATTATATAAAACACCACCTAGCGTTTCCTTCGAAAACAACTGATTATCCTTTCTTTGGAAACTATTAAAGTGTGGTATCCGCAAGACATCGGAAATTGACATCCCAAACGTTGTTCCAGCATACGCAAGCGGATTTTGCTCAATTTCCCATTGCAGATGCTGATTGAAGACATCTGTCTCATTACCGTGGAAAGGAACTTCAATAGTCTTATTCTTTGTAATTCTATATAAGTTATAGTCTATGTTGGCTCTGACATAGTCTCTAAAAGAAGTAGCTGTTTCTTGATTTACAAGACGAATTCCTATATCATTGGCTTCTTCGTTTGACGAAGCAGTAAACAACCAGGATCGACTAAAAGGAGCATCTGTTCCTAAAACATACATCTCCAATTTATATTCTTCTTGCTTGGATTGACAACCCACCATTAAGAAAGTGGTGATGATGGCAATAGCGTAGCTAATACAATGCTTCATACCTGATATCCTTATACCTAATTATTCATCATTATCATGGACAAGATCTTTGAGACAATAGGAATAGGCAGGCTATGGTTAACAAAACTGTGATTCCTATCGTTTTGCTTTTATCTGGTTTTGGTTGCATCCTTCCGGTCAAATGGGATTCCAAACACTTGGGTAATGGAAAGTATTAATCTAAATCAAAGAAAGGCTGCCAATACACATTTTCAGTGAATAATTGGTGGACACTCTTTACAAAGGCACTATGCATTTCTTGGAAGAATGGATTGTGGTCAAATACCGGTTTTTTACAAAGTTTGTAATACAGGTCTTCCAATTCTTTAAAATCAATACCGAAACAAGGATTAAAACTGTCCTTGTAATGATTCCATGTTTCACACAACTCTTTGAAATCCGCATCATCTTTTGTGTCAGGATTATTACGAAGACTTGCTAGACAGGCTCGAAAGTGGGTATATCTTTCCTGAAAGTCATTCCATTCATGATATGGGGAATAGCTCCAGGGGGATTTCATCCTTTTATAAGTCTCCACAAATGCCGCCTGCTTTTTCAAGTTATCTTCGAACTCTTGCGACCAGACGTATTCTTCTGCTGATGTACTTGTATCCATTGTTGTCGAGTTTTAAGTATACAATAAAAATAAACGTTGTTATCTTGTCTCAAATTCCCATTCCTTGATTAAAACCGGAGCATTTCCACTTCCATCAAACTGATAGACCTTTGAGTATTGGTTGATTCCAGTCCCGTAGATGCCCTCAACCGTTTTGTCCTCTGAATGAAATACAACGCGGTAATCTTCAAAGCGTTCTTCTTTGCCAAAGAACGGTGGGTAGTCAATCGTTTCCGCGCCATTGTCTGTCAAGTTAAATGCCATATATGTATTTGCCGCTTCTTGAGCTCCACCCTTATAACAGTTGATGATAAGCTCTTTCTCGCCATCAAAATCCACATCGGCAAAAAAAACAATCTGTTCATTACCTACAGGAATGACATCTTCCATGGTAGTGAAAGGAGTATAATGAAGAACTAAAGGCTCTTCCGCTTTCAGCTCTCTCTCGGTAAAAATCCATTTGGGCACTGAAATACCATCGGACGAGATTAGGATATTCTTCTTAGTTTTATTGTTATGTAAAACTATTACTGCCGGTCCCCAAGTTATATAAACCGAATCGCCGGGAACAATAGTATTCTCCCCAGTAGGGTTCCAATCGATGGACACGGTATATCCTTCAATGGGGGTATCATAGGTAATATGGACGACAGGGGAAACTGGTCTCGCCTGCTTACAAGAAATAATAAGACTGCATAACGAGAACAAAGAAACGTATATAATATGAAACGGTTTTAAGTTCATCTTCTATTTGGCATACAGATCATTATGGATTTTGCGATTCAACTAGCTTTCCCTTTCGGTACACATGTATTTTTACTGCTCTTCCATTACTGAAATAAACACATGTTCCATCCTTTTCCCCTTTTCGGTACCACTCCTCACTTTTGAGAGTTCCATCCGGGAAATAAGAGATAGATTTTAGGGCATCACCCACGTAATACTGACGATTTCTTACCTGGCCATTCTTATAATAAACCTCTTTGGTCCCACCATGGATATAGGGGTTTTCAGGTAAGAGTTCAATCTCCTCTAAATTATCTTCAAAGATGACGGCAGGAGCATTAGCCTTTTCGCTGCGATTCTGCAAGGGGGAAGGAGCTTTATTTTGGATACTTTGTGCTGCTGGTTGACTTAATTGTGAATGAGAATCGCCCTTATGACGATTATTAATAAGCGCTCCCAGCAAAGACAAAACACATATTACAATAAGGCCAATAATGATGAACGTGCGATATTTCTTATCCTCAATTTTCTCTTCTTCTTTTCGTCGTGTTTCTTCTTTTTCAACTAATGGATCCAGATACTCTGCAACATCAAGCCCGGCATCCTTTGCTTGTGAGAGATAATCTAGGGCCAAGGTTTCATCTTTCTCGCATTCTATACCCGACAAGTACATGATGCCTAGTCTTTTTTTTGCTTCGGGGACTTTTTCTGCGGCTTCCAAATAATACTGGAAAGCCTTAGCTTTGTCTACTTCGCAGTTGTCGAATCCATTTTCATAATACTCTCCAAGATAATATTTTGCGAGTGAATTAGACTCGTTATTGGACAAAATATCATCAATGTATTGTTTGGCCCTTGAATAATCAGTAGGAACGCCAACACCATCAAAGAAAATACGAATCAATTCTTCTCCAATCTTTGTATAATGCAGAGAAGTATCACTTATTTCTTTAAGTTCATGAAAATAGCTCACGTATTGTTCTGCAACTCCTTCTTTGTCTCCAATCTGTTTTAAAAAAGACGCAAGCGTATAACGAATCCCATACTTATACTCTGTTTTCCCAAACTCTGGGCGATTGTGGGAAATGGCTCGTTTACAAATATCTATCGCTTTATGAATATCTTTTTGTTGCCCATACCGGCCATATTCAAAGGCCTCAATGTATAAATCAAGATTCCTTCTTGAAATTGTTGCACATTGTAATTGGGTCTCACATAATCTTGCCCATTTTTTAAAGAAAATAGGGCCATCCTCGCTTTGACTTCCGTAAAGGCGAGTACTTACATTTGCATATTCATAATAGCAATCCGCGTTTACATAACCATTGTTAATCGCCTTTATATACCACTTTATGGCGCTATTCTTGTCATCGAGATAGTAATAATACAAACTCCCAATGCGGTACATACTATACGAGTCTCCGAATTCTGCGGCCTTCTTGTATAATTCAAGTGGTTTTGCATAACTAATACTCTTAGCTTCTTGTTTTTTTGATTCTGCTTCTTGATACATTCTTTCAAGCTCAGCATATTCTTTGGGTTTCAGCCCAATGGTTTTCTTCTGATTTGAAATAAGCTTTAGGTATCTCTCTGCAGTTGCAAGTAAAAGAGATCGATTATTAGTATCTGAATGCATCTGCTTCACAATCCGATCTGCTTCATCCGAATACTCTCGAGCTATTCGTTCCCTTTCTTGATCATCAATTAAAAAGGGGAAGTCTCTCCATAATAGATTACCATCATTGAACAACTTCCAATAACAGTCGGAAGTAGCATGGATGTCGCAATATGCATCATGAGCATTCTCAAATGGCCTATGGAATAATTTGGTGTACAATTCCTGTAGTTTCGGGAATCGATTCCCATTGTTTGTCTCAAATCCGCAAACTTCAACACTATTTCTCATGGTACAGAACTGCTGAATCGACTCTAAATAATTAGTGTCAAACCCCAATCTATACAACTCACAAAGAATAACATTCACATCATATTGAATGTTATGACCTATTATTACATCGCAATTCTTTAAATCGCGAATAAACAATGGTAATACAGAATGAATAGGAGAGAGTTTTTTCGGGAGATATTCAGTGCTGAAGATCGATATCGGAGTCGACTCATTTAGTGTAATAAAGTTCTGCTCAGATATTTTTGTCCCTTTTTTTGTATAAACTAACCATGCAATCTGACGAATTGACGGCCAATTATCAATGTCCTTAAAGCTTCTCGTTTCATCAACAGGAAGGCCAGTTGTTTCGGTATCAACAAATAGGATATTCATATAAATTAGTTATTATCTATCCAAAGATAGCGAATCTCTCCAAAACATTCAAAATCTTGACCTTGCATAAGAGCCACATCTAACAGCATTCCACAGGTTTCTTTGCTTTCGCCGGCTTATTCTGATGTCGGGTGGGGATAATCAGCTCTTTATGCCCTGTTTCCAGAAGGATTCAGGGCTTTCTGTTTTCGTCCGAGATATAAGAATGAACAAAGAACCGCTAAGACCCATCATGAAGGAAGAATAGGGTAGCGGTTCTTTTTTGTTAGTTAAAGCAGTAAGATTTAATCCTTCTTGATATGATACAAAGATTTTTCAAACCTATCCACGAACCATACACCTTGCCCTGTCGCTGATTTAATGACATCGTTTAACTTCACCACCGTCTCATACTCTCTTTTTTCGTGGTATAGGCATATTAATTCAAATATGGCGTTAATGTTTCCTTTCTTTGCCGATGAAAGAAGGAGTTTTTCGGCTTGATCAGTATCCAATTGTTCTTGCGTCTTCCCCTCTTCTTGAACAGTAGTATGGTATCGAGGAGCATGTAGAAGGCAACAGGCAATCAAAAGCTCAATATTTGAATTGCAATCCTCATGGTTTACCTTACTCTCGATTCTCTCACGATATATCGGGTCATTGAGGAAACGGATTAAAGGCAATTGGATAAGCCAGTCCCATCTATTCGGAATATACATCCTGTACTTCCATTTGCGACCATTCTTCGTTATTCTGGTCATTTCAACACCATCGCCCATAGAATCCGGAATCTCTTCTTTCTCAACGCTTACTGTGGACCATGCTTCATCCACATCCGGGGTGAGCGTTTCCTCCCCAGAAGCTTCTTCCCAGATGTGAATAGTTGCGATAGCATCGTTATGTGCCCAAAGACCTGGTTCTAACTCGTATTCAGAATATAAGCACGATGAGCCTTTTTCTTTTTGGTACTTTGTTGGCTCGGATGTTATCGCCTTGATCAAAAGCACCAGTAGTAAGATCCCAATGCCTACAATAGCAATAATAAACCAAAGGATAGATCCAAGTATACTTAACGGCATAATCCCAATTCTTTATACATCACGAAGCAAGACAAATAATCAAATGGACATAATTGATAGATCAGAAAGGAAGATAAGATGGTTGGAGTTATTTTATATTCTTTAATGTTCGTTATCTCCAACATTTTGGCCAAGTTGTATTCTTGAAAAATGCGTTTAGTGTTTTGCGAAGATTGCATAGGAATAGACGGACTTGAAGGTGATACTACAAAGATAATCACTTTATCCTTTTCTTTCAATAACCGAATACTGCTCAATCACAATCCCATCCTTATAGATTGCAAATCCTCTTTTACCATTCTTAAGAATAATTCCACAATACCGACGACCAGGTCTTTTCCCAGCTTCTTTGGCTCTCTTCAGGGCTTCTTCAAGGGTATGGCAGTAGTAGGTAGTCATATCGGCGGTAAAGATATCCTGAGATATGGCCAAGGTGGGGTACAAGTAAAGATAATAACTTATGCCCCCACTCTGGAAGGTTTGGTTTGCGGATAATCCTTCCGATAAAGATACAACAACCGGCAATCAGATCAATCGAAAAAGATTATCTTTGTAAATCAGCAGTTAACAGCTCAAATGATAACTCCGGAGGAATACAATAGGAAAAAAGACGATGATGAAGAAATGGGAAAACTGCCGACAACAGCAGTTGTGGTTATCATTGTATTAGCCAGTTTAGTTGGAGTTTTCATCGTCTGTGAAGCGATTTTTGGTCGTTAGTTCTTTCCGATTTAACGTCTCAAATTAATGGTTCTTCGCCTGGCAATATTTGGAATCATAGAAATTGCAAACAATCGATAAGTTATGACCATTGAAGAGATTCTTGAACAGTATCAGATTTCGGAATCAGATTTGCGCGAGCTCATAAATAAACATAAGGGCGAGATTTTATTAGAGAATGATTTCTCGATAGAGTCCGAGGCATCTTCGGATCTTGTAAAACTCCTTGACATAGAATATGATAAAAATGATAAATCAATTCAGAAAGAGGGACTTAAGATTGTAGGAAAGATAGACCTCTCTAAGTTCAACCCCCCAAAAGGGAAGAAACGCGAGCGTATCGGAAAAAGCCGTTCTCGTGTGGAGGATATAACCCAACACTCATCTTCATCAAAAAGTCAAGAAGAGGATGAATATGATGATTCAATAGATTCGGCTCAATCAAATCCGATGACAAAAGAGCAAGAGATTAGAGCGGCTTATGAGGAGTTAGCAGAACAAATAGAACAGGAAGAAGAGGCTTGCTGGCGACAATTAGAGTCCATGGAAGAGGAGTTCTATGAGCAATCTGTCTTTTGGTCTGAACAGGAGTATTATGAAAACGAAGAAGATAAAGAAGAAGAGGAACGTTGGGCAAAAGAAGAAGAAAAGAAACGAAAAGAAGAGGAGGCCCTCCGCCAAAAAGAGGAGGCAATAATGGAGAGGATTACTGATATTAGAAGCAGAATCAATCATCCATTTCATCTTCATTGTATAGATTCCTCAAAGTCCATCATTGTAGATGATACTGATCTCTCCTTGCCAAAAGGGTGTTTATATGTTTTTCAGAACTGGGAACAAAACACATATATACCGATTGGTCTGTATGACTTAGAAGAAGGCCGGTGCTTTATCTTTGATTCAAGCCATCAAGACTCTTACATCTCGATGAACGAAATGAATAAAACATTCGTTTACATCACTGATGCCAAGGGGCAGATCATTCTGCCGTTATCAATAGGTGGGTATTCTGTATTTCAGAAACTCTGCTTTCAAAATGGCTGGTTTCTTCTTGAGTTTAACCACCAAGACCAAATTATCTTAGTTAATAATGATGGCGAATGTATCTTCGTATTTCCGAAAAAGTACAGCTCCATTCGGAAAGCAGAAGAGGGGACAATCCTGCTTCCTTATTCTAGCGATGAAGTATTTATAGTTGACTTTAGTTCAAATAGAATAATACAAAAACATGGGCTAATCAAGGATGAAACTGTTGAGTATCATCTTTATACCCTTCGCTATGAAACCGTTTATGATAAGTCTGGCAATATTGTGGAGAAATCCCTATTTGCTGGACAGAAAAGATTACTCCCGCGTTTGAAATATGATTCATTTGATGCTTTTGTGTCCTCGCACAGGCTTTCCATCATCGGAAAGTATAATGGTCAGCAATATGATATCTTTCAGTACAAGTACAAGGAGTCATCATGGGGAGGTATCTCAGAAGAAGTAAAGAATAATCCAGGTAGTACTTTCCACATAGAGAGCGATAGTGTAAGATGGATTGAAAAGCAATACGGGCTTGTGTGCAAAAGATATCCGTTATTACAATATATCAATAGACAGGGAGAGACCTGTGTTATATTCGGCGATAAACAAGTATGTCTTCCTTTTAATAGATTTTCAATAGCCGTAGTCTACAATGGACGAAATAGTAGGGACGCAAGGACAAGATGGTCGCGGAGTGTAAACAGGAATTACTGGCGAGACAAAATAGATGTAGTCCTTGAGGATTACGGAACGGCGACTTCAATGATTGACTACCTTGTACTATGTGGAGGTAATCAGATTATTTATCCGGACGGGACACTATATCATAGTTTCCCTGCAGATACCGTTTTTGTGGATTCTTGGTTTGAATACGTCGCCTTTATAAATAATAAGCGATTGTGTGTTTTTGAGTTCGTCGAAGGGGAGTACTTGGAATGTTTGTTCCATATTTCTGAAGACCAAGAGCCACGGTTCGTGAGCCCCTTATTGGGAACAATTACTGGAGTGCTCAGTTTTACTGATTTTGAGGAACGCCTCTGGGCGATATCATACAAGGGATCCAGCATTGTAGCAATTGATAGTTATGGAGATGAGCACCAACTAAGGCTATCAAGGTGGATTAGTATGAATAATCGAAATCACCTAATTGCGGATGTCACAATGAACAAAAACGACTATCTTGTTCTTGTTTTGGGTAATGGTGAATATGCTCTTATTCGGAAGAAAGATGCTATACTAGTAGAGGTTCCTTGTTCTGTCTATCCGTCTGATGAACACCAAGATTTTCTTTCAAATGAAACGAATCGATATCTTGATATAGGCTCGCGATATGAATGCTTTGATTTGGAGAAGCAAGTATTCATACCAGTACCATGGATCAATGAAGTAGTAAAAGAAGACAAAGATTGGGAGTTTGAATTTGGTCCCGATTATTCAAATGATGATATTAGTATGCTCGACGCTCTGGATGGTGATTGGAGCAACTATTGGAATATTGATTAGAACCAATGATAGCCGAACCATTCCCTTTGATGAACCGGATAATTGATATGATTTGAATAGTGTCGATATGCATTATTAAACGACCTGCCCTGTAATCATTTAAGACTACAGGGCGGTCTGTTTATAGCTGTTTTACCAGGATACCCTTTTCTTTGGCCGCGGCTATCATGTTCTTTGTTATGTAATAGTCGGGTTCCCCTGAATAATAGAGAACATCCGCTTTTTTGACCATACTGCGAGCTCTTTCAATTGAGGCCTCTTTCCCAGACATTGTCCACGCGTGATAATCGTAAATGTATTCTATCACATTATCCATAGCGTAATAAAGGGCCTGCGTTTCACTACCTTTTGCTCTTCCCGTAATTATGATAACATTAAAACTATTGGATAACTCTTCAATTAAAGTTGCTATTTTCTTCCAAACGGAATAATCATCATTTTTAGGACTCTCTCCAGTAATAATAATACTAATACGGGGTACATTTGATTGAATAGAATGAGCCAATCTATTTATCTTTGCTAACATCTCCGTTCGATTGGAAGAGGTCATCCTTTCAAAATAACCAGAGTCTATAGATGCAATTCTTTCCAAATAATAATCCTCATTTAGCTGTTTTTTGACAGTTTGAAGTTTGTTCTCTAAAGGAGGTATTATTTCTTCTTTATAGAACTCTTGTTTAGATAACTCAGAGTAAATCAGCCATCCCATATGCTTTTCAGAAGAGTACTTATGGATAATTGCCTGCTTCTCTTTTTCTAACGTTTCTCCTTCATATACACCAAAAGGAATTTTCGGTCGTTCAAAATAACTAGTATACCCGCTCTCCTTATGAATGGTTCGTTCTCCAAGACCAATTAGATTAATAAGATAATCATCATTAATGGGTGTCCCATCTAACAATTTTACCTCCTTAATCACAGAATAACGATCATCGCCACCAACTTTGGAAATATGGCTATCCCAGACTTTGATGTACAAAGAAGAAAGAAGGCTTGAAATGTCTATTCCTTTTATATAGTCGCTAAGCTCTTTGATAGTTTTACACCACTCCCCGGGAAGGACACCATCATATAGGAAAGAGTCAACACTTAGCCGAGTGCTCTTTTGCTTGAATGAATCAAGTTCTTTCTTTATGAAATACTTGTTAACTACTAATTCGGCGAATTGTGTCTCTCTCAAGTCATAATTATTTTTCGCGAATACTTTTTTTCCATCATAGCATAAAGAGTGTCTTTCCCCATCTGTTCGAAAGTGATATTTGTTGGATGAATTAGTGTTTGGGATATCGGAAAAAAAACAGACCTCATCTATTTGGCCCTCTGTTTCAGAGAATATGACTGGCCTAGATATGTCGTGATCTTGAGAGAGCATCCTGTTCTCCCATGAAATCTTCTTCCAATCTATAAAATAATAACGGAGCTCGTTATTTAGAAATCCTAAAATCAGTTCCCTCCCGCCCCGATTATTATCATAGAGCTTATAATAAAAGCCAATATGCCTTTTCATAATAGAATAATCTTATAATGAAATGAGGAACTCCTCATACCAACAATGAACTCGCAAGATAAACAAACATAATCTCTGAGCATTTTTCTCAAAGAATAAAGATACGCATTTTCACAACAACACCAAACTCCATCCAAATGGAGAAATGCCATATCTGACATTTAATAGATTTCGTCTGGATTTGTAATAAGCCCGCATTTATCAAAGAACAATCAAAAACCGATTCCTATAGGAGAGCATAATAGTATTCAATCCCATCTCCGGCCTCTTGCCTAACCGGCCCTATGTCTTTTGCCGTGGGATTGACACTCTCCACTACAGCCCACGTCGTGATGATGATGAGCTTTTCTTTTTGTCCTTTTCTCCCAAGCGCACTATACGGCTCAATCACCGTCCCTTCCCGATAAATTGCAAGCCCCCTCTTCCCTGATTTCAAGACAATTCCACCATAATGGCAACCAGGTCTTTTCCCGGCGGCTTTGGCTCTCTTCAAGGCTTCTTCAAGGGTATGGCAGTAGTAGGTAGTTATATCGGCGGTAAAGATACGCCGTCGATGTGCTAAGGTGAGGTACAAATGAAAACAAAACATTTTGTGTTTTGCTGTGGAATGCCTAACTTTACCAAAATAAGCCACAGTTGTTATAGTAGTTATAGTAATAGTTTTATCATTTGGTTCAATTGGTTGTTT